>ENA-OQHI01000036-OQHI01000036.1-human-gut-metagenome-genome-assembly--contig:-NODE-36-length-117396-cov-7.829746_pt1 | contig 117396 bp, 108 predicted proteins | sample MGYA00242561_ERZ504713 | MGnify/ENA primary metagenome ERZ504713 (study PRJEB26092, sample SAMD00036217) | human gut metagenome | host: Homo sapiens | study: EMG produced TPA metagenomics assembly of... | reverse complement strand
AGGAAACGCTGGAAGAAAGCAAAGCCTTTTTCAGAATCCAGATTGGTATAACCAAGCATTTTTTCAATCTTAGGTCCTTCCACAACAAAGATATCCGGATCTTCAGGATGTCTCTCAACTGTAAACGGAAGATTTTCGGTAAATAATTCATCCTCTGGGAAGAATTCCTGTTCAAATACGATACGCTCTGCCGGAACACTGTCCAGAAGTTCCTTGATTCCGTAGAGAAGTTCTTTCAGTCCCTGACCTGTTACTGCCGAAATTGGATAAACCTTGATTCCCTTTGGTTCAAACTCTGCCTTAAGACGGTCAATAGGATTCTCCTCACCGTCATCAAAAATACAATCGATCTTATTTGCAGCAATCAGCTGAGGTCTTGCCGCAATGTCCGGATTATATGCTTCCAGTTCTTTGTTGATCTTATGAATATCGTCTACCGGATCACGTCCTTCGGTAGATGCTGCATCCACAATATGAACAAGAACACGGGTACGTTCGATATGTCTCAGGAATTCATGGCCCAGGCCAACTCCCTCGGATGCACCTTCGATCAGTCCCGGAATATCAGCAATAACAAAGCCACCATTTGCTGTATCCACTACACCGAGGTTCGGACTTAATGTTGTAAAGTGGTAATTGGCAATTTTCGGCTGGGCATTTGTTACTCTGGAAAGGAATGTGGATTTTCCAACGTTTGGAAAACCAACAAGTCCAACATCTGCGATCACTTTCAGCTCCAGAAGGACTTCCAGCTCCTGCGCCGGCTGGCCCGGCTGTGCAAATTTAGGAACCTGCATGGTAGGAGTTGCATAATGCTGGTTTCCTTTTCCACCACGTCCGCCCTTCAAAACGATCTGACGGCGGTTCTCTCCGGACATATCTGCAATCACCTTGCGTGACTGTGCTTCCATAATTACAGTTCCTTCCGGGACTTTCAGAACAATGTCATCACCATCAGCTCCATGGCAGCGTTTTTTCCCGCCTTCCTGACCGTCCTGTGCTTTAAATTTGTGTTTATGGCGATACTCGCCAAGCGTATTCTGACCTTCATCCACTTCAAAGATCACATCTCCGCCTCTTCCGCCGTCTCCGCCGTCAGGACCGCCATTCGGTACATACAGCTCTCGGCGGAAGCTTACATGTCCATCTCCGCCCTTTCCTGAACGGATGATGATTTTTGCTCTGTCTGCAAACATATGTCGCTCCTTTTTATTTTAAATCTAAAGAAAGGCTCCAAACCTGAACGATTTGAAGCCTCACGCTGAACTTGATTATTCTGCCTCTACAGGAACGATAGAAACCTGTTTCTTATCGCGACCTTTTCTTGTGAATCTTACGACTCCGTCTGTAAGTGCAAATAAAGTATAGTCTTTACCGCAGCCTACGTTTTCACCTGGGTGAATCTTGGTTCCGCGCTGTCTGTAAAGAATGTTTCCGGCTTTTACAAACTGTCCGTCTGCTCTTTTCGCACCTAATCTCTTAGACTCGGAATCACGACCGTTCTTTGTAGAACCAACTCCCTTTTTATGTGCGAATAACTGAAGGTTCATCTTCATCATTGTTGTTACACCTCCTTGACTTTTACTGTCAAATATCGATTGTTATAACTACCAGCAATTTCCGTCAGACCGAGAAGTAAGGAATCCATAAGGAGCATCCCCCGTTCAGAAAGATCATTTCTGAAATGAATGGAAACAAATCCATCCTTTTCCTGCACATCAAATTTATCATCTGTGAATTTCTCAAGAGAATTCACCGTGGTAATGATCAGTGCAGATACCGCAGCACAGACAATATCCTGTCCGGCTTCTGCATAACCGGCATGTCCCTTCGAAATAAATTCTTCATAAGATCCGTTTTTCTTTCTGACTTTAATTGTAATCATGATGACACCAGATTAACCGTTAATCTTTTCGATCTTAACTTTGGTGTACTGCTGTCTATGTCCGTTTTTCTTGTGATATCCAGTTTTGCGTTTGTATTTGTAAACGATGACCTTGCGATTCTTACCGTTTTCAACTACAGAAGCGGTAACACTGGCATCTTTTACATCCTCGCCAACCTTTAATCCGTCATTGCTGACTGCGATCACGTTGTCAAATGTTACGGTTTCACCAGCTTCTACACCGAGCTTTTCAACTTTAATTACGTCACCCTCGGCAACCTTGTACTGTTTACCACCTGTTGCAATAATTGCGTACATCTGTGGCACCTCCTAATTATTTACTCGCCAAATTCGGTGGCTCCTGTTCTGAAACTGAAGCTCTTTAACCTCTTTGTGCGGCATACTCAATTATCATAACAGTGACATACTGTTATGTCAATAGTTTTTTTGATATTTTTATTATTTTTTTGTAAGCTCACGAATGTCCTCGATCACCGGACGTCTTACTTTCTTTCTGGTCATTTCCAGGATATGCAATGGTGTGATATCAATGGCCCTGCTCTTTATCGGATCCTTTCTGAGAAGCTTCTGTAAAACATGAAAGAGTTCATCTCTGTGATCCGGATTTTCCATGTTGATAAAATCGATCAGGATAATACCTGAAAGATTACGCAGCCGCAACTGCCGGCCGATCTCCGCTGCCGCTTCCAGATTGATCTTACGGAAGGTTTCTTCCATTTTCTTCTTTCCGATATATTTTCCACTGTTTACATCAATGGATACAAAGGCCTCCGTCTGCTGGATCACCAGAAATCCGCCGCTGTTCAACCATACTTTTTCTTTCTGGATCGCATCCAGTGCGGTTTCCACGCGATACAGCTTATAAAGCGGAAGAAGTTTGTCCTGATAAAAACGAAGCTTTTCTTTAAGCTCCGGGCTGATCTCTTCCAGATATCCTAGGATCATTTCTCTGATTTCCGGCACATCGGTAATGATCTCATCCAAGTCACGACCATAAGCATCCCTTACAGCAGCCACATAAAATGGTTCTGTCTCCAGTACAAGACTGAAACAGGTACGGTTCCGTCCCTGAACTACGGCTTTATGGTAGCGGCCCTTCAGCCACTCCAGTTCCTTCAGGATCTCTTCTTTGGAAGCGTCTGCGGCATTGGTCCGGACAATGATACCGAATTCCTTATCCGGACGCTCTGCTTCCTCTTTCAGCCATCCGCTGAGGCGATGGCGATCTTCCAGTGCCAGCTTGGAAGACAGACCAAACTTTTTATCTCCTGTAGTGAGAACAAGATATCTTCCCGTAAAATTCAGATTGGATGTCAGTGCCGGAAGTTTTCCCTTCATGGCATCCCTGCTCACCTGTACCAGGAGCTCATCTCCAGGCCGCAATGGTCCGTTTCCTTTTCTTCCTGCGGAAAAAACAGCTCTCTGTGCCTCTGCAAGAGAATAGTAGCATCTCTTTCCAGGCTCGATCTGCACAAAAGCCGCCTGGATATTGGATGCGATATTTTCGACCTGTCCGGTGTATATATTTCCAAGAATGGATTTTTCCTGATCGGATTCCAGTCGGATCTCAACGATCCGTTCCTCCTCCGAAAGAGCCGCTACTGTACAGGGCACACCATGGATCTCCATTCTTGTTATGATCAGTTTACTCAATTTCCTCACCTAATGATTCCAGAGTCACAAAACGTGGGCTTGCATTTTCTCCTTTATCGGCATACATTTCCAGACGTTTCACTGTGAAGGCAAATTCCGGAAGTTCTTCTCCAATCCAGTGGAAAAAGGTGTTTGTTACCATCTCCGGCTTCGTATAATTAGAGCTTGCAGATGCCAGCATATAAAAGAACCCATTCTCTCTTACTTCCATTTTATAGATATTCGGACGAAGATCGATCTCCTTTTCGCTACGCTTGGTCTGCTTGGTCACTTTGATCTCCGGCTGTGCCAGAAATTCTTTCACACGGCTTTTCCAGTCAATAGAAGGCTCTTTGCCCGGACGGAACTCCACAAGATAATCTGCTGCTGCCACCAGTGCCATCGCTTTACCCGCTTTTCCATCCTCTACCTTGCGGACGCTAACGATATGCATCCCCTCTGCCATCTGTTCCTCCAGACGGGCTGCGATCTCTGCAGTAGGCATATCTTCTGCCATTTCCAGGTCAAAATAATCTCCGAGACTCTCCATCCCCACTCCAAGTGGAACCGCAAAAGACATGATCATATGCGGGCTGTATCCACCGGAAAACGCTACCGGGAGCTCTGCACGACGAAGCGCTTTCTGGAAATAACGCATGGTATCCAGATGTCCCACAAACTTCATAGGACCCTCTTTGCTGAATTTAATTCTTACCTTCAAGGCAGACACCTCCTTTAAATTTCATAGCTCCACATGCAGAACATTTCTGACGGCAGTTTTCCGTCACAACACCCTCTTTTGCACGCTGCCATTCACGCTCCAGGAATCTGCGGCTGACACCGGTATCAATGAAATCCCATGGAAGGATCTCATCCAGGCTTCTTTCACGAAGTGTGTAGAATGTCATATCCACTCCGCATTCAGCCATAGCTTCCTTCCAGATATCATAATCAAAATTTTCTGTCCAAGCATCGTAAAGGGCACCTTTTTCATAAGCCTTCAGGATCACATCCGCGCATCGTCTGTCCCCGCGTGCGAGAAATCCTTCCAGAGCTGTTACATCCGGTTCATGCCAGTTATAACGGATACTTCTCTGATTCAGCTGGGCGCGGACTTCATTTTTAACCACCTTGGCTTTTTCCACAAAATCCTGCTCTGTATACATTGGTGCCCACTGAAATGGGGTAAACGGCTTCGGCACAAAGAAAGATGTGCTGACGTTGATCTGTACCTTGCCTTTACGCTGTTCTTTCGGAACCACCTCATAATAGGTCTCTGCGATCTTCTGTGCCAGATGAGCAATTCCCTTCATATCGTCTTCTGTTTCTGTGGGAAGACCGAGCATAAAGTAAAGCTTCACCTGATTCCAGCCACCCTTGAATGCTTCGCCCGCACCATGGAGGATCACTTCCTCTGTCAGACCTTTGTTGATAACGTCACGAAGTCGCTGAGAACCGGCCTCCGGAGCAAAAGTCAGGCTGCTTTTCTTTACATCCTGCACTTTACTCATAACATCCAGTGCAAACGCATCGATCCTGAGAGATGGTAAGGAAATATTAACAGCCTTTCCATGAAACTCTTCGATCAGGAAGTTCACCAGTTCTTTCAGCTGGGAATAGTCACTGGAGCTTAAGGAACTAAGGGAAATCTCTTCGTGTCCTGTATTTTTCAGCATGATACGCGCCGATTCCTTCAAAGTCTCCACATCACGTTCACGGGTCGGACGATAGATCATACCTGCCTGGCAGAAACGACAGCCTCGAATGCATCCTCTCTGGATCTCAAGAGTTACACGATCCTGTGTTGCCTTAATGTGAGGAACGACCGGTGCCTCCACAGCACGATATTCCTTTTCCATATCAATGATCAGCTGTTTCTGGACCTTCTCAGGAACACCATCCGCCGTCGGTGCAAAGGATGCGATCGTGCCGTCTTCTTTATAGGTAACTTCATAAAGAGATGGAACATAAATTCCAGGGATCTTAGCTGCTGCCAGAAGAAAATCCTTCCTGCTGCCACCAGCCTTTTTATTTGCCTTGTACGCATCAAAAAGTGCATCATAAACCGTTTCACCTTCTCCGATATAAAACATATCAAAAAAAGGTGCCAGCGGCTCCGGATTATACGCACAGGCACCGCCACCGATCACAATAGGAAAATCCTCACCACGGTCTGCACTTTTCAGCGGGATACCACTGAGATCCAGTACCTGGAGGATGTTGGTATAACACATCTCGTACCCGATCGTAATTCCAAGAAAATCAAAATCCCGGATAGGCTCCTGGGATTCCAGTGCAAACAACGGGATCTTCTCCTCCCTCATCACCTTATCCAGATCCGGCCATGGGGAAAAGAGCCGCTCACACCATACGTCCTCGCGCTGGTTGAACATGTTATAGAGGATCATCATGCCCAGGTTTGACATTCCGATCTCGTAGACATCCGGGAAGCACATTGCGAAACGGATATCTACTGCATTTTTATCTTTCATTACGGAGTTGACTTCACCGCCGATATAACGGGCAGCTTTGTCAACCTTCATTAAAATTTCATCACTAAGTGCTAATTTTCTCATTCTTTTCCTTTCAACAATTGTTACTTTCTGCCAAAACAGAGATTTTCCTGATGGTGGCATACCGTATCCTTTTTTCTGAATAAACTTGAAAAATAGTATGCATTTTCCAGGCCGTTTTGACTCAAAAAATGGCACATGGTTACTTATGTTTTTATTTTAGCATATGCCGTTAATTATCTTATTATAATACAGGTCATTTCATAAATTCAAGGGAAATCGTTTGCTTTTTCCAAAGTGCTAAAATTTGTCTTTTTTCATTTCGGAATATTCTAAGTAAAAAATTTTTTCATTTTGTCAAAAATTGATAAAAATGGAGGGATAATAGAATGCAAATCATACATATCAGTAATGTAAGAGTTAAAAGCAGAAATTAAATCCGCTTATAACTGACCAAAAAACGGCCTGTAATGGCTGATGACAGAAAAGAAAAAAGACATGAAAGAAACAACCGAAAAGAAAGAAGGCATCACTTTGGAAGATTACCTGGAATACTGGTACTACAACAATTACCTTCCCACTTCAACCAGCAGCAGTACAGATGCTTACTACCGCTAGATGATTTTTAGTGTTATTGAGCCGAATCTTCCAGCTATGGGGCTGCCCGTGGAAAAGACATATGCGATATTCCTGAATGCACTTTTGGAACGTGTGAGCATAAAAAGCGAAAATACGGCAGCTTCTTTACACCGTTTTCTCCGTATTCTCATAACAAATGGGCTTGGAAACAAAATTGGAAATCTGTGGCTTTTCCTGGATTTGAAAAATTATTCTGCAATTGAGAAAGAATTGATCCTTTATACGCCGGAACAGCTTTCCTGTTTCCTGTCAGCTGCAAAAAATGATACGGCTTCCCATTATCTTGAATTTGCCCTGGCACTTTACTGCGGACTGAAAGCCGGGGAAATCCTGAACCTTAAGTATGACAGTTTTGATCTGAGAGCAGGTACTGTTACCGTAACTGGGATGCATATCAGAAATTATAGTACCAATGAGCATTATGAATCAAAAGCAGGACAAGAAAAATACAGTAACAGAAAGCTCCGTGGTGAAAGTAACTACCGCACCCTACCTGTGCCAGATTTCCTTTTTGATGAAATTAAATGCAGAAAATCTCAGAATGAGCGCATCCATAAAAAATATCCAGGCCTGGCTGAAAAAGATGTTCTTTGTCTTGGACCATACGGAAAGACAAAGACACTTCCAGCATTAAACACCAGATTGAAAAAGATTACGCAGGCTGCAGGCCTGCCTGGTATCACAATGGGAGATCTTCGCTATATGTATCTTGCCAGTCTTATAAAAGAAGAAAAGCATATTAAAAGGATCATGGAGCTCTTTGGTTATACAAACCCCAGCCGGATGCTGACCCTGTGTCAGCAGATTGCGGAACCGCAGGGAGAACTTTCCACTATGAAATTTATATTACCAGTGATGTTTTAAATGGAATAAAAATTATTCAAAAAATATTCCCTGTAGACGGAATCTCCTGGGAGCAGGTAGACATCTGTTTCTTTCCAGCTACGGGGAACAGGTAGAAGACGGTTCGTAGAAACATATTCCCCGATTGCGTGAGAAATGTCATAAACGTCCGGCTCTTTTACAAACACGTAAACTTTCTTGGTGAAATCCGGGCTGTAATGTCCCAGACACTGAGAAATTGTTTTGATATGGACCTGATAATCAGACAGAATTGTCGCATAGGTATTACGGAATTTTCTCCATTCAAGTCTTGGAAATTCACATTGTTGCAGAATCCGATTATAAGCATCTGTATAAAATCTGCGATTATAGCAGCGTCCATCTTTCTGGCAGCAGATATATCCCAGATTCTGAAAGCCTGGATCTTCTGCTTTGCGTTTTTCATACCGCTGCCGTTCCAGCAGAATCTCGTCAAGGACAAAGTCTGCCAGTTCTACCTGCCGGTGGCTCCTCGCTGTTTTCAGCTGGATTTCCTGCGACAATGCTGGCCGCTCTATATGAGAGTTTTCCGGATACAGACTTCTTCCGAGCTGACGTGTCACGGTAAGTTTTTTATTAAGAAAATCAATATCTTCATATTTCAGTCCGATCGCCTCCGATACTCTGAGACCGGCAGTAACGGCAAGAAGCATAGGAAGATAGATCTGTGGTTCCTGTTTCCGGCAGAGATGTAAAAGATGCGCATCCTGTTCTACTGTATATACGTTTGCTTCTGTTTTCGTTTCTTTTTGAAAAAGACCGGATTTCTTTAATTCATAATTGAGACCGCTGTATATGTTTACTGGAAAATAACTCCGTTCCTGTGCATAGCGCAGAGACCCTGATATCATTCCGATGGCGGTACGCTGTACATTTCTTGAAGGAATCTTCCGTAATGCCCGGATCAGGTCTTTTCTCTGCAGACAATCAAGTTTTTGGTGTCCGATCACGGGAAGGATATGATTATTCAAGATGCTGCGATAAGAAGTATAGGTATTATAGGAAATTCGTTTTTCTCCGATCATATGATGATAAAACCAGTATTCGTAGAATTCCCTGACTGTATAAGAAAAAGGGATGAAAGTTCCCCTGGCAATGTGCATCAGTGCAAGATCCCTTTCCATACGGGCCGTCTGCTTGTCAGATGAGGTTCTCTGTACCGTCCTAACATCACCGGATTCAAAAACCAGTTGAAGACGGAAACAGTATTTTTTCCTGGATGCCAGGTAAACCACATCTCCCAGTGATCGTCCAGAAATAATATTTCCATAGAAAAAGGGTTCTTTTACGGCTGGAAACAATGGATATTTTTTCTTTTGCATAAATAGATTTCTCCTTCTCACCGCTCTGTTCCGGATTCAAAAACAGGATCCAAGGTGTTTCCGATGACTATGCCTATTTCGGGTTCCTCACATGGGAATATACTACAAAATGCCAAAGTCGTATTTAGTTTTGTATGACCGAGAATGGCAGAAATTGTCTCCAGGGAGAATCCCTGTTCCATAAGAAAACGGGCAAACATATAGCGGAGGTCACCCATACAGACTACAGGGAGGCCGGCTTCTATTGCGATCTGTTTTAAAGAAACCCCAAGTGTGTTGTCGGATTTTGTCTTTGCAGCCGGGCCAAGACAGATGCTGGATTTATATTTGGTTTCGGATGGATATTTTTCCAGGATAGAAAGGTTCTTTTTTCTGCGTATGGCAAGTTCCTGGAAAATAAAAGAAGGGATTTTTAAGGTACGGTTTTGTCTGGTTCCGGAAAGCTTTTTGAACTGATAGCCATCTTCTGTATTACGCTGTATGGTATATATACGCTGTATTTTTACTGTACATTCTTTTTTATGGAAATCTGAATATCTAAGCCCAAGAATTTCTCCTTTTTTCAAGCCACAGAAAAGTGCCAGCTGAATCTCCAGATAACTGCTGGAATGTGAAGCTACGTCCAGAAATCTGCGAAGCTGTTCGTTGGAATAAAACGTTACATTTCTCACAGGCTCCGGATAATGTCTGATCTCCTGAAAGTTAATATCCGGAATATAGGAATTATAGTAAGCGAAACGCAGAGCCGTATGAAGAAGCCGGTAAGCGTAATATCCTCCATTGGTACAGACTTTTTGACAGTCTCCCAGAACTTTATTAATATAACCGGTACTGATGCAGTCAAGGAGGATATCTTTGTGAAGATGCGGCAGTATGATCAGTTCTATCACCCATCGATTACGCAACTGGGCACTGGAACTGTTAAAAATCGGTGTATAGACATCTCTGAGCCAGTAATTCAGGTATTCCGAAAAAGTAAACGGCATGTTCCGGGATTTTTTTAACCTGGATATTTGATCCTGGTAAGCATCCATGGACTGCTGGTAACTCTCTAGGGCGTCTTCCTTTGATGAAAAACCGGCACTGCTGCCATATTCAATAGTGCAGATGAGGGAATTCACAGTTTTAGTGAGATGTCTCCAGGTGCCATTTTTTTCCTGAAATACGGGAGTTCTTGTGTGTTCTTGCATTTCTTGTTTTTTCCTTTGTGTGTTATTTCCTTATCGTAAAGATATTTTACATTTTACCATAAACAGATCATGTATCTTTTGCAATCCATATCTAACTCCTCAGTAGTCATTTCTTTCGTATGATTCTGTAATACGTTGCCAGTAGTTCTACCTCGATAAGAATAGATGAATGAATATTCCGGTCAGCAAGTCCATACTATCCAACTATTAGGAAAATGATTGGCAATTATGTAGAATACAAGAAATCTCACAAATGCAAAGCCGACTTACTCCCCACAAAGCGGCTCTGGGCTTGGAATTCACTCAATTCTTATCAATTGTAAACAAGCCAAGCAAACGATATACAAACAAGTGCTTTTGTGTTAATGTTCTCTAAATACAATAAAAGAGTAGAGAACTTATTGATATGCCCCATACCCTTATTCTATTATTTTTGCGTATAATTTTTAAACAACTTTAGAAATTATCATTACATTTGAAAATTTTATTTCATATCCTGCATCAGCAATTCCCATAAGTAACGCTGCCAGAAACGCCGGCGTAAATCCTATGCTTTCAATAAAATTCTGAACATTAAAAATCCTATAGTAGGATTTCCCATTTGGGGCTGTACATATCTCAACTTCATTCAGCAATTCTATTTTTTTTATAACAATCTCAAAATAACTTTTTGATTCAAATATTGGTCTGATTTCTGATTCCAAGAAACTTTTCATTTTTGTAATATCATCCAGGCATATCAAAGAATAATGCTCCATATATTTTTTGAAAAGAAACGGCGTATCAATAACAGAAAGCATATCTTGATACATTTTTCTAAAATATTGCAAAACAAAACTTTTATTTAAATATGGTTGGTTTGTTAAAAATTGTGGGGAATGCTTTTTTTTCATATCATTATATATTTTTTCTATCGCTATGCAATGTTCTTTGAAACTTTTCTCCGCACTTATCCCCTTAGTTCTTTCTATCAGAAAGTAATTTTCATTTCCAATAAACTGAATATGATTCAGTTCATTAAATTTGTTCTTTATTTGATTATAGTTACTAACGATTTGTTCCTTTCCAAAATCATCTCTAAGGCTTATATAAAATTGCTCGATTAAATCTTCCATATCTTTTGGGATAAATCCTTTAATTTTACGTGTTCCATTCCATTCAATACAATATTTTTCAAATATAATACTATACCCCATCCATTGACACAAATCATACATAAACTGGTTTGTACGGTCATCTGATTCATTATAATAATGGTACTCCATGTCATAGGAATAATGGTCACACCAAACTTGCAGATATTCTTTTGCAGATACACGTTTATCATTATACGAAACAAATTGATTCTCAGAAAACTTATCCCATTTATCAATACGCTTTTGGTTGAGATTTTTTGCAAATGCAACTTGCACTGCATGATACTCTGTCAGTTTCGCTGCTCGTAAATCTGCATATTTTACTATTCGATCCCAAATATGCGTGAATTCATGAAATAAAATAACTTTTAAATACTCCATAGGACATTTGGCCTTTAAATATTTTTCATTAATCCTTATTTCAAGTTCACTACTGAAAATTGGAGATACTGCCGCATCACATCCACGCATATTCATAAAAGTTATTTTTTTAATTTCCGGCAATTCGTAAAAGCTAATATATATCTTAAAATTTTCATATTCTTCATAGACCATCTTTCGCAATTCAGTTTCTCTCTTTTTTCGACGCTCTTTAATTTCGCCCTCTGATATCATTATAAAACTTCCTGTAATCATACTTTTTCCTGCCTTTTATTTTATTATCAAAAAATATATTTTCTTTAAGTCCTGCATCATCAACCACTAATGTTTTTATCATAGGTTACACTGTTGATTTCTAATCGTTGTACTTAATTAAGTAATTGTTATTCTTTCTTATCGTAAAAAGTTGCCAACAAACGCAAATCAAATCTGGCTGTAACTCCGGTACTATTATTAAACATATACTTTCTGCTGAAGAACTAACTATCAGATTTCCTGATAGTTACAAGGAACTCTCTTTATAATTGTTATAAAGGCTACTTGGAATAGATATCTTCTTTATTCTACTCTATAATATCATGTATTGCTTTATTCTGCGGCTTCGGTCAATACATTAGACTCATACATTTTTATACTGATCTCAAGGCATCCCGCAATAAAGTCTGTAAATTTTTGTTTGTAATGTTAAAGTTGTATTTCCATTCAACCAAAATGACCCCCTTATCTTGACATATTTTGCGTTTTTTCTCATCGAGAACTTTTCTATGCTCCAATGCTTTCTTTCCTCCAAAAAAATCTACATCCGTATAATGTTGTATTCCCTGATATTCTATTCCAACATTTAATTTGGGAATATAAATATCCAAACTTTGGGGAGAAAGCCATTCCGGTCTATATTGAAATATAGCATCTGAATAAGTTTTCTTTACTAATAAAAAAAGAGATTGTTCATGTTTCCATTTAGATATTATGATTCCATTTTCAATTAATTCTCCCTTTAAAATGCTCTTTGCTGTTTTCCAGTCATAATTCTTATCCCCTGCATTCTGTGCCTTAAGATACATAGCTTGTAAAAAAGGCATTAATGTATTTTTTAAATTCAAATACAATTCAAATTCTGATCTAAAAAAGCCCTTTTGCACTAATCCTTCTATATTCTTTCGAGTAGCATATATTATATATGGATTTGTGTCCTTTCTTGTAACATAACCCTGATAATGCATTAAACTATTAGGAACTCTCATAGTATATGCGTAAGAATCATTTCCACAGCATTCCAAATAATAGCATAAATGAACTCCCAGCAATTTATATCCACCGAAGTTCTCTCCCAATACTGCTGAATAAACTAAGTGATTCATTAATTCTATTGTTTCTTTTTTATCGCGACAAAAAATAGCCAAATGATTAATTGTATCATCATCCGGTAATAAATTTTCTATTACATAATCCTTTTTAGCTTCTTTTTTTATTAATGCTTGTATCATAAAATAATTAGGTGTATATGACTCTGGATAAATAAAAGCAACATCTGAATCATCAATATTATTAAACTGCTCTAAAAAGCTCTGTACATATTTATTAACAACATATTTATACGAATTCTCTTCTAATATTGTCTTTTTTGCATCATCCCACTCTTTCAGTGTTTGCCTCCACAAAAATTTTTCATATCCGGATTCAATAAAATCATCTTTAATTTTTTCTATTCCAACATTATATTTTGAAAAGGCTTCTTCTTTCAAAAATTCATTTAAATTCATTTTAATCTCCATTCCGCCGCCTTCGGCAGACGGCACAAATAGCAATGAAAGTGTTCCAACTCTCTACACTGAAGTAAAAACAGTAGCGTTATCATTCTTAGCTCTGTTAGGCGGAGTCTTTTTAGACTTCATTTCCGCTTTCTCATTCAGACTTCACAACTCAAGCAACTGAGGAAGAGAAAATTTATCGGTATCTCCAAGATTTACGATCTTTTTCATCAGCTCATTATATCCCAGAAGCGCATTCATTGGTGTTCGGATATCATGAACGTTTTCCATCAAATCGTGCCTTTGAGAATCTGTATAAAGCTTTCCTAATATGGAAGCCTGTTTGATAATTGCCTTTGGATTCAGAACTTCATATATATGCTTCAACAGCGTTGATCTTGACATTTGGAATTTGTATTTTATAAATAGGTAAGCCCAAAAGCAGACCTGCCCATCTTCCATATTTATTTCATTATACACAAATATCTATCTGTTTTTTACAATACAGACCAACCAGTATTTCAGATATTATAATTTAACCTATTGTGCTATTTCAAATAAAATGTTTAAAAACTTGTAAAAGCCGCAAAAAATCCCTGTTTTTTGATAAACAAATTTTTTAGAATATCAGTTCTTTGATTTTTCCAAGTTCGCAGGTTTCACCGAAAATACTGTTTAATGCAATGCAGAGGTTGTATGCTAATACTTTATTAACCAAACGGGTGCATAAGCCCTGAAAGCTTTTGGCAAGTACTCTTTCAGCATTTAACTGACCGCTTAACTGTGAAAAGACAGTTTCTACCCGTCTTCTCAATTTGAAGATCAGTTGACGCACCGATTTTGGCCAGTTTTCTTTACTGTTGGAACGCTTGAGTGCAAAAAGACAGATCGTTTGTTCCTGCATTTCCTGCATGAGTTTTTCGCCAACATATCCTTTATCTGCTAAAATTGTAATATTTGAACAATTATCCACCAGATCCCGTAATCCTTCACGGTCATCTGTGGATGCCGGCGTAATCTCAAATGCAGTAATGTAACCTTCTAACGTGACCAGGGCATGCACTTTATAGCCGAAGTAAGTTTCCTTTTTAGAAGGGCACTTTCCGTAATCAGCACCCTGGCTGCGAAATGTTTTGCAGTATCGTGCACGTCCGAATTTGCAAACTGCAAGCGGAAAACTATCAATAATGCAATAAGAACTGACCGGAACCGGAAAAACAGAGAGCATCTTTTGTCTTAATAATTCGGTTGTCTGCATCAGAGCACGTCTCATTTATATATGGATAAAACGAACTCTTTTTCCAGTGTTTCCCGTAAATATAGGAGGGAAGAAAAATCCCTCTTCTTTTTTTCCAAGGAGAAAACCGCCTCCGTGCAGGTTAAACATGACTGGAAGTTTTCCTTCATAATTTCGGGGACGGTAAATATCCATGAAATGACAGGGCTTTCCATCTCCCATATAGTCAATGTCACAAATGAGTTCCACATCTTCCGGAAACGGATATTCCGCTTCATGTTTTTTCAGAAAATTATCAAGAAGTTTTTCTTTTTTTGCGGTTTGCTGTGCAATCATTTTATTAAACATGATTTCCCCTCCAGCTATGAAACAATCTACTATTAATACAAATGAATTTTCTTCTCTACAAGTCTGTCACCTTCATACTGCAATTTTACAGAAAAAAAGCGTTTTTCTCCTGAAAGGAGCAGATCAAGAAATACCTGATCCCCCTCCCATGCCGGAAGATTCGGCACCATGGCTTTGTCAACCCAGCAAAGTTCTCCCTCATCACATTCAATCAGTTCTCCTGCATATTCATCGGCCGTGAACACACACATAAGTTCTGATTCGCATTCACTGTTTATAAATGTCACCAGGCCACGGAACTTATAGGAGGTAAGTGTCAGCCCTGTTTCCTCTTTCACCTCACGAACAAGGCATTCTTCCGGAGTTTCCTGACTTTCCACATGCCCGCCAACGCCGATCCATTTGCCCTCATTCATATCATCCTGTTTTTTTACTCTGTGAAGCATCAGGAATTTATCATCGTTTTCTATATAACATAATGTCGTTGTCGTCATTTGATCCCTTCTTTCAGTTCCATCATCCTGCCACTGCCAGTGTGATATAAACCAGGATTGAGACCACACAATACAGAGAATTTGTTGTGGATGCATAAGCACTGCTCTCTTTCTTTCTCAGAAAAGTCTGCATACTGAATGTAGCAGGCGAGGACATATATGTAATAACCGCCAGGTTCAGAAGCCTGGAACCTCCTACCAAATATTTTACTGCCATGAGAACTCCCGCAATCATCACTGCCTGCAAAAGGATTCTCAGCAATATGGTTTTGAGGCAGGGGCTGATAAGTTCCGGCGCAAGTTCCATACTGTACCCAACTACAATAAGAATAATCGGCGTAATGGCCGTTGTCAGAATATTCTCCACACTGAGATAACAATTGCCAAAAGGACTGTCCAGAAGCCGGGTGATCATTCGTGTCAGTCCTGCAATAATTCCAAGAACCGTTCCTATAAAAGCAGGGGTTCGCAATGCACTGTAAAACAGGCTTTTTGCATTGATCTTTTCCCCGTTTTCCGTCTGTCCCAGCATTCCCATATACACACTGAATCCAAAAAGAAGTCCCGCAATATCCAGCACTGCAATCTGTGAAAGATTTTCGCTGCCACAAAGACTTGTATACAACGGGTAAGCCATCATTCCACCTTCATAGATACAGACCAGAAACGGAAGATATTTCTTATATGGCTCGTCCATAAATCTTTTCATCCAGAATCCTGCCCCAAATGAAATCAAGAGCATCACAAACATGATCAGAACCAGAATTCCGATCTTTCCACTGTACTCTGCTGTTGCCAGTGCATGAAAAATTGCCACAGGAAGCATAATATTTGTTACCAGTGTTTTCATGTTATTGACACCACTCTGATCTAAAAGTTTCCATTTTCTGCACAGGATTCCAAGAATGATCATCGCCAGTACAGGCAAAACAATCTCCAAAACTTCCATCTCTCTGTCTTCCTCTCCATTGTCTTTAATCTTTTGTTTTTATCTGTTTCTGTGCATCTGCAAAATCTCCATCATCACTTCATATAACGCCATATTCTCTCTCACCACCAGAGCCAGGCTCTCTTTCGCCTGATTCAAAAGATGAAAAAGTTTTCGTACACTGGAATATTTTTCCGCGGAGCACCTGGATCTTAAATATCCTTTTTCGTCGTAATAATACTGTTCATCCAGCAATACAACGATCTTCTCCGCATCTCTCACTGCCTGGATACCAAGCTGTCCAGAACCCTCTGGCATCCGCTGCTGATATCCCTGTCCCGCAAAATCATTCAGAAAATTTTCCACCTCGCGGTCATTATTGGCATACACCACTGCAATATGCGGATACCATCTGGGGCTTCTTTTTTCCGGCAGGTGCATCATGTTCTGGATAAAAGAGGAAAGTTCCGCATTGGTACGGATCCGGTTTGTCAGATGGAATTTCTGGATCTCCGGCAGATTTCCCAGGCTTTCCACAATGCTACGATCCATCTCTTCCGGTGAGATCACATCCTCGGAATCACTGGAAAAGATCACCGGCCTGTGCTCACTCCATGTAAGCAGAACCGATAATTTTTCCAGGGACAGAAGATGTGCTTCATCTACCAGAATGCTGCTGTAACAGCCAAGATCCGTCGTTCCGTCCAGCTGAGTATCTGCCAGAAAATCTATCCGCCGCAGACGTTCATGAAGAATCTTCCATTCTTTTCCCGCCTCTCCACAGTGAATGATACAGACTCTCTGGCGCACGGACAACTTCATCGCAATATCATAAAGCAACAATGTTTTTCCGGTTCCTGGAAGTCCGCTGAACCAGAAATATCCTCCTCTTTCTCCACGTATTCTCTTCAGAATCTGCCGTTCAATATCTCTCTGCTGGGAAGTAAGGAAATACTCTTTTTTGAGAAAACGCTCCGGTTCTGTCAGTGGAGAGATCAGATAAAGCTCTGCCTGAAACAGATCCTCGATATCTTCCTCATAGTCCGGGCTTTCTTTCCCCAATGCAATACATAGCTGTTTCCAGTCCCCCTCCACAATGTGATCGTGATTGGTCAGTCTCACCAGACGATCTTCACTGCTGATATAGGTATAAGACAGGATCGATTTCCCAAAAACAGACAGATAATACCGGTTCTGAATCAGCTGTCTTCGAATGGCCTCATCCGATACACTGCCGCTTTTCAGTTCAATATTTACGATCTGATCATCCTTGATCTGAAGGAGATCAAACTCCTTTCCAAGCTTCGGGATCTGGAACGAATAAAAAAGCCGGAGCTTATATACCTCTTCCATATGCAGTTCCAGTTGCTTCACCAGTGCTTTCATACTTTCCAGTTCCCACTCTTTGATCCTGAGAAAAAAATCTCTGCTGGAAAGCTGGCGTTCCAGCTTCTGGACACATTCCATATTCTGATTTCTTGTAAGTGCATAGATCGATATTGCCTTCATATTTTAACCCTTACCTGCTGTTTATTTCTTTATCCGCAGTGTCCTGAGATGATCCTTCTGCTCCTGTGTGATCCGGTAGCTTTCAATGGATTTCTGGATCGTCTTGTTATGAGTCCAGATATCCATTCTCTGCTCTTCCAGGAATGGAAGGATCTTCTCATACTGTTTTGCCAGTGCTGTAGCAAAATACCAGGCTCGCATCATATTTACATAATATTCTTCCGAGCGGATCGCTGCCACTTTCTCCGGATATTCCGGTTTAAATCCTTCGTCCAGATAATGGCGCATCAGCATACTGATCCCGAACCGGATAGTATAGGGCTGATCCGATTCCATCCAGCGATAAACCTCCCGGATAAATATATCACGGTGTTTTTTCATCATATGGAGCGTCAGCAGATCACAGGTCGCCCAGTTATCAATATACGGAAGAAAACGCTCCAGTTCTTTCAGACATTTATCATAATCTCTGATCTGCTCGATCAGCAGGCCATGGAGATTATTTTCCTCATAATACTGATGAGGAAGAACCTTCAGGAACATTTCGGATCTTTCTGTTTTTCCAAATTCTTTTGCAAATTTCCGGAGTATCGGTGTCCGGATACCGATGATCTTTTCTTTCTCCACAGTCGGAACCAGCCTTGCATGAAAATCCCGATATCCTGTATCCTGCATTTCAAACAGTCTTTTCCGGACATCCCGGATCATCTCTTCCTGATTCATTTATCATCCCCGCCTTTTATACCAAAGATCGCGATCAGAGAACTCACCAGCAGAAGCATGGGGTAAAACAGTTTCGGCATGATCTGAAAAGCAGAAAGCTCAAATCCCAGTTCCTTTGCCGCAGAAATGGCAACCAGCATCTGGGCTCCATATGGGATCACCCCCTGGAAAATACAGGAAAATGTATCCAGGATAGAAGCTGTCTTTCTGGAAGTGATCTTATATTCCAGCGCCATTTCCTTTGCAATGGGGTTGGCCATAACAATGGCCACCGTATTATTGGCTGTTGCGATATCCATAGTTCCAACCAGAAGTCCCATACCAAGAAGTCCGCCTTTTTTCCCTTTAAAAACTCTCTGTATTCCAGAAAGCAGTGCTTCAAAGCCTCCATGCTCCCGGATCAGCGCACACATGGCTGCTACAAGGATAGCCACCATACAGGTCTCGAACATTCCAGAAACACCGGATCCGATATTGGTCAGAAGCTCCACTGGCGTGATATGTCCTCCAAGAAGCATAATAAATGCTCCGGAGACAATTCCGATCAGAAGTACCACAAATACATTGATGCCGATAATCCCGCCAATCAGCACCAGAATATATGGAAAGATCTGTATAAGATGATAATCCTGTACCACTCTTCCCTGGATCTCTGTCTGAAAAGACAGGATAAGGATCAGGATCAGTGTAACAACAGCTGCCGGAAATGCGATCCAGAAATTTTCCCGGAATTTATCTTTCATCTGACAGCCCTGACCGTTGCAGGCTGCGATCGTGGTATCAGAAATAAAAGAAAGGTTGTCACCAAACATGGCTCCTCCCATCACCGATGCCACACAAAATGCCATATCAAAACCGGAAGCTTTGGAAACCGCTACCGCAATAGGGGTAAGAAGCGTGATCGTCCCAACGGAAGTTCCCATAGCCACAGATACGAAGCAGGCAACTACAAACAATACCGCAACAGAAAAACGTGCCGGTATCAGAGAAAGCATACAGTAGGCCACACTTTCTGCACTGCTGCGCCCCACAACACCCACAAAAGAGCCTGCGGTCAGAAAAATCAGAAGCATGGTGATGATATTTTTATCTCCTACTCCTTTTGCCATAAGCTCCAGCTTTCTGTCAAAGCTGATCGTTCTGTTCTGAACACATGCCACCAGGATCGCAGACAGAAAAGCCACAACGATCGGTACATTATAAAATCCCATAGGGATCTTCATCACATACTCAAACAAAATCCCCAGTCCCAGATACAGGACCAGAAAAACACCGATAGGCAGCAGTGCGATCACATTTCCTTTTTTCTTCATTTCCTCCATAAAACAATTCCCTTCATCACTTATTATATTCCCGGTTTTTTTCTCCGGGTGATCTGTTTTCTATCATATCATATTTCCCCATTCCTGTCCTGTTGCTGACGGAAACTTCTTCATATTTCCGTCACGATCCTGTTATCTCTGATATTTTTTACCTTATTTAACAAGATTTTCACCAATTAAATCGTTCCTTCCGTTGAAATCCAAAGCTTTTTTCAGTATAATTGGCTGTAGACAATTGTGAAAAAGATATCCGAAGGATTTATGTTGATATCTCTGATCACAGTCATTAAAGGAGGAATATGATTATGGCAACATGGAAAAATCTGGACACTCTTGCTTCTTACAGCAAACTTAACAGTCTGAAAGATCACGTGAACATTGCAGAAGCAATGTCCGGCGAGCAGGGTGCAGAACGTGTAAAGAAGTACAGCGTACCGATGGCAGCAGGTCTGGCTTACAATTACGCAGCTAAGGAAGTGGACGAGACCGTTCTTGACGCACTTTCCAAACTGGCTGATGAGGCAGAACTGATCGAAAAATTCCAGGAATTATATAACGGCGCAGTGATCAACACAGGCGAGAAACGTATGGTCCTTCATCATCTTGCACGTACACAGCTTGGCGAGCCTGTTGTTGTTGACGGTGTGGACAAGCGAGAATTCTATGTAGCTCAGCAGAAGAAAGCTGCAGATTTTGCAAACAAAGTACATGCAGGCGAGATCACAAATGAAGCCGGTGAGAAATTCACTACGGTTGTACAGATCGGTATCGGCGGAAGTGACCTGGGACCGCGTGCATTATATATCGCACTTGAGAACTGGGCAAAGGCAAACAACACCTTCAAGATGGAAGCAAAATTCATCAGCAACGTTGACCCGGATGATGCAGCTGCTGTTCTTGCATCTGTAGATCTTGCTCACTCTCTTTTCATCGTTGTATCCAAATCCGGTACAACACTTGAAACTCTGACAAATGAGGCATTCGTAAAAGACGCCCTTACAAAAGCGGGCCTGAACCCGTCCAGACATATGCTTGCTGTAACCAGTGAGACCTCTCCTCTTGCAAAGAGTGATGAGTACCTTACCGCTATTTTCATGGACGACTATATCGGCGGACGTTACTCTTCCGTTTCCGGCGTAGGCGGAGCGATCCTTTCCCTTGCATTCGGACCGGAAGTATTCGCAGACATCCTTGACGGAGCTGCCGAGGAGGATAAGCTTGCAACAAATAAGAACATTCTTGAGAACCCGGATATGCTGGATGCCCTGATCGGCGTTTATGAGAGAAATGTACAGGGTTATCCTTCTACTGCAGTTTTACCATACTCACAGGCATTAAGCCGCTTCCCTGCTCATCTTCAGCAGTGTGATATGGAGTCTAACGGTAAATCTGTAAACCGCTTTGGTGAGCCGGTGGATTATGTGACCGGACCGGTGATCTTTGGTGAGCCAGGAACCAACGGACAGCACTCCTTCTACCAGCTTCTGCATCAGGGAACCAATATTGTTCCGCTTCAGTTCATCGGCTTTAAGAAGAGCCAGCTTGGTGTTGATGTTGATATCGAGAACAGCACAAGCCAGCAGAAGCTCTGTGCAAACGTTGCAGCACAGATCGTTGCTTTTGCATGTGGAAAAGAAGATGAGAACCTGAACAAAAACTTCAAGGGCGGACGTCCTTCCAGTATCATTGTTGGTGAGGAACTTACACCGAAGTCTCTGGGTGCGCTTCTTGCACACTTTGAGAACAAGATCATGTTCCAGGGCTTTGTATGGAACCTGAACAGCTTTGACCAGGAGGGTGTACAGCTTGGTAAGGTTCTTGCAAAACGTGTTCTCGCTCATGATACAGACGGAGCACTGAAAGTTTACAGTGATCTTCTTGATATCTGATAAACAGATAGGTACCGTCCCGGAAAATGTTTTTTCGGGACGGTTTTTCTGTATATGTGACCTTAACCGGGAAAGGAAAGCTTAAATATGCAGCAGATAAAAATGATCGGTCTTGATCTGGACGGAACTCTTCTGAATACAAAAAAAGAACTCACAGAAAATACCAGGCGCGTTCTCAGGGAAGCTATTGATGCAGGTATCCTTGTTCTGATGGCTACCGGCCGGCCATATACCGGCATTCCCGCGGAACTGAGAAATTTTCCGGGAATTCACTATGCTCTCACCTCCAACGGAGCCAGAGTCCTTGATACAGACCATAATAAACTTCTTATCGAGCAGCTTCTTCCCATGGAAAGTGCAAAAAAAGCTCTCCGTATCTTTGAAAAATATGATACTTTAAGTGAGATCTATTTTGACGGCCAGGGATATGCAGACGCTGCCAAGCTTGATAATGTAGGAAAATACCATCACGACCCTAATATGTGGAATTATGTCCGTACTACCCGTATCGCGGTTCCGGACATCCAGGATGTCATTACAAAAGAAAACAGAAGCATGGATAAAGTCCAGGCGCTTTTTGCAGACATGGAGGAACGTGCCTCCGCCTGGAAGGAATTAAGTGAACTTAAGGAGCTGGAGCTTGTAGGCTCCTTAAGCTACAATATTGAGATCAACGCCGCCGGTGTCAACAAAGGAACCGCTCTTGTTGCTCTTGGCAAAATGCTGGGAATCCCAAGGGAATCCATTATGGCATGCGGAGACGGTGACAACGATGTCCATCTTCTCCGGGAAGTCGGTTTTGGCGTAGCCATGGCCAATGCACAGCCCCAGGTAAAAGAAGCAGCCGATTATATTACTGCTTCCAATGACGAAGACGGTGTAGCACGCGCCATTGAAAAGTTTGCGCTGCACCGATGAGATATTCTATTATGTATGCCAAAAAGGAACCGACAGTTTTTACGCTGTCGGTTCCTTTTTTAGAATGGGATTGAATAGCGGTACATTCACATTCGATCAATATTCATAGTTTCCTGCCGGCTGTTTGATCCTGGTAAGAAGATCATGCCAGGACTGATCCCAGATATACCATTTTCCGGTTTTGGAGTGCTTATATGTACAGATCCATCTGGAACTGTCGCTACCTGCAAAATCAGTAAATGATCTGTAGATCGCAGGAGTGGTCTGGGTCGGTTCAAAATACGGGATATCTTCACTGATGGAATTTCCCTTACCCGGAAGTGTGTCCTGTCTTAACGTAATGGAAATCGGTTTAGACGGAGTATAATTGTTGGCTGGAGTTGCTCCGTTCAGGTAAGAATTGCCAAGATATTTATATCCGTTATCCGCTTTCATACGATCCCTCAAAAAGTTTTTGTAATACTGAGTCATCTCTTTATTATTGAGATAAGAAATCATCTCCTCGCAGTCCGTCGGATTGGTCGGTGTCCAGGTACGATATGCAAGAATCAGCAGAGCCATGGTCTTATAGCGTCCGTCTGCCGTTGTGATATCATACTGTTTCAGCTCCTCTGCATTGGTCGGGATCGTGGTAAAGGTGTAAGTATAGGTATTTATCGTTACATTAATAACTTCCTTCTGTCCTTTATCATTGGTGATCTCTTTTTTTGCAGATTTAGTTCCTTTTGTAAGAACCGGCTCCACCTGTTTCTTTACTGTCTGTGTCACGTGGACAGTACAGCTGCCTCGCCAGGTACTCTTATCCCGGACCTGGATCTTTGTTGTTCCCACATTCACTGCCGTTACCTTACCTTTACTGTCTACAGTTGCAACAGATGTATCATCACTGGTCCATACAAGAATCTCTTTATAATTCTTTACCTGAAGCTGTCTCACATCACCTTTATTCATATTTAAGGTGGTGTCACTTAAAGATGGTTTCGGCACCGGTGTAGGTGTCGGCTTCGGTTTCTGCGCTGCTTTTACTGTAACCTTACAGTTGAATTTCTTCGTATTTGCCTTCGCTGTGATCACTGCTGTTCCTTTTTTCACTGCGGTGATCTTTCCTTTGGAATCCACACGTGCGATCTTCGGATTGGAAGAAGAATATTTCACCTTCACAGTTGTTCCTGTCAATTTAATGGCACTGGATTTCTTTTCTGTTAATGTCAGCGATGTCCTGCTGAGCTTCGGTGTTTCTACCTTTACAACACATTTATACGTTTTTTTGCTTACCTTTGCATAGATCGTTGCGGAACCTTTATTTTTGGCAACCACCTGACCTTTGCTGTTTACGGTCGCAACACTCTTTTTGGAAGATCTCCAGGCAACCTTCTGCCTGGTTCCGGTAACCTTAAGTGTTGTCTTCTCACCTTTTAAAAGAGTTACTTTTGTTCTGTTCAGTTTTGGTGCGGCGCTGACCGTCACACTTCCAAATGCCATCGTAAAAATAAGGCTGATCAGCAGCACAAAACACAATAGATTTTTTCTCTTTTTCATTCTGATTTCCCCCTTTCCGGTAAAACGTATATTTACGTCATATATTGCTTTAATCACATTTTAGAGGAAATCCCTTATAAAAACACTAGCACTTATGATAGTATCCTTGTAAATATGATCGTTTATATTCTTTCATCGCCCATACCGGGGCTTATTGTCAGGAAACAAAAATAAAACAGGACTGATTTTTGATACAGATACTTGAAATCGAAAGTTTCATCTGTTTAAAAATCAGTCCTGTTATATAAAAAATATCATGGTTGATCCGTAATAGCAGGCAGATCAAGACATTCGCTATCTGCTCATAATGATACAGTCACGTAACATCGCCAGTGCATGCGCTGTAGTCTGCTCGCGGATCCGCATGCGATTTCCTGTAAAGTGGAACTCTTTGGCAATAGCCTTGCCCTTATAGCAGCAGCCCATAAATACAGTACCAACCGGAGTTTCCTTTGTTCCGCCTCCCGGTCCTGCCAGACCCGTCACGGAAATACTGATGTCTGCTCCGGATGCTTTGCAGGCGCCCTTTGCCATTTCTCTGGCACATTTGGCGGAAACTGCCCCCTGCTCCTTCAGAGTACGCTTCTTCACTCCCAGACATTTATGCTTGGCCTTGTTACTGTAAGTCACAAAGCCATAGCCAAACACCTCAGACGCACCGGATACATTGACAATGCGCTGGGCGATCATACCGCCGGTAAGCGATTCCGCCAGGGAAAGCTTCAGATCTTTCTCTTTCAGAAGATCGATCACTGCTTCCTCCAGTGTCTTGCTCTCATCTGTAGCGAAAACATTCTCTCCAAAACGCTTCTTTAGCTCCTTGACAACCGGTTTGATCAGCTTTCTGCAGGCCTTTTCATTCTCTGCGCTTGCTGTCACACGAAGATGCACTTCACCGGTTTTTGCATAAGGTGCAATGGTAGGATTGGTCTGGCTTTCGATCAGATCCTGGATTTCCTCTGCTACCTGACTCTCACCGATCCCGCTGATCTTTACCATCTGGGACACAATGATCTCCGGCTGGTTTTTCTGCAGATATGGGACAACGTACTCCTCGAACATGGGCTTCAGCTCATTGGGAGGTCCAGGAAGAAGGATCGCGGTTTTTCCTTTTTTCTCAAGGATCAGTCCCGGAGCAGTTCCGTTATGATTGTCAAGAACAATGGCTCCCTCAGGAACCATGGCCTGTTTATAGTTGTTCTTCGTGATACGTCTCTGAGGATTGTTTTTCTCATATTCCTTCAGATATTTATCGATCAGTTTCCTTGAGTGGGAATCTTCCTTAAGAGACATTCCCATCAGATCCGCAGTTACTTCCTTGGTGATATCATCCTCTGTTGGTCCAAGACCTCCGGTGAGGATCACAACATCGGAACGATCCAGTGCAGTACGGATCACGTCACGCATACGGCCTTCATTATCACCTACTACATCCTGATAGTAAACACTTAACCCAAGCAGGGCGCATTTTTCAGAAAGATAGGCGCTGTTGGTATTTACGATATTTCCTAGAAGGATCTCGGTTCCTACGGATATCAGTTCTGTGATCATGAAAAGAAACTCCTTTCGTATACTCTGATCCCTACTCCTGCATGGAAAGGACCTTTCTGTTCTGCATGATATAAGTCAGCAGGGAAATAATGGTCAGTGCAACGGACAGCCAGATAAATATCTGTGTCAGCACTGCAAAAACACCTCCGAAATCCAGCATCAGAAGTATGATCATGATCATCTGGGAAACGGTTTTGAATTTTCCCCAGTAGTTTGCGGCAATGACAATTCCGTTCTCCGCTGCGATCAGACGGAAACCGCTAATGATAAATTCCCGTCCGATGATAATGATCACAACCCATGCCGGAAGCTTGTCAACCTCGATCATGCAGATCATGGCAGAGCATACCAGAAGCTTGTCTGCCAGCGGATCCATAAATTTTCCAAAATTGGTTATCAGATTATATTTTCTGGCAAGATGACCGTCAAACCAGTCTGTCACACTTGCTGCGACAAAAATCGCAAGACAGATCCAGCGGTTTGCTTCTCCTCCCCAGCCTGTCAGTAAGAAAACTACAAGAAATGGTACAAGTATCATTCTTGCAACTGTAAGTTTATTCGGTGTATTCATCGCTCAGCACTCCTATCAAATCATACTCAAGCGCACCTGTCACACGTACCTTTGCAAAATCACCTGTCATAAGCAGTTCGCCTGTCTGAACGAAAATGTATCCGTCAACCTTCGGTGCATCCCCGTAGGTACGTCCGATATAGGCACTTTCATCTGCAACTTTTCCTTCGATCATAACAAGAAGTTCCTGTCCGATACGGTCCTGGCCTCTGTCATAAGAAATCTCCTGCTGAAGCTCCATCAGCTCGTCTCTGCGTTCTTCCTTCACTTCTTCCGGAACCTGGTCTGCCATCTCTGCTGCCGGGGTATTCTCCTCCGGAGAGTAAGTGAAGACACCGAGACGGTCAAATTCCATCTCATCTACGAACTCCTTCAGTTCTTCATGGTCTTCCTCCGTCTCACCCGGAAATCCGGTGATCAGAGTTGTACGCAGTACGATATCCGGAATCTCCTTACGGAGCTTTCCGACAATATCGATCAGTTCCTGTTTGGAAGTACGGCGGCCCATTCTTTTAAGAATTCGGTCCGATGCGTGCTGGATCGGAATATCCAGATAATGACAGATCTTCTTCTCATCACGAATAGTTTCGATCAGTTCATCGTAAATCTCCTCCGGATAACAGTAAAGGATGCGGATCCAACGGATACCTCTGATCTCACAGAGCTTCTTTAAAAGAATGTGAAGAGATTTTTTGCCGTAAAGATCCTTTCCGTAAACGGTGGTCTCCTGTGCTACCAGGATCAGCTCTTTCACTCCCTGTTCAGCCATATCCTCTGCCTGGGCGATGAGGCGCTCCATAGGAACGCTTCGAAATTTACCTCTGAGCTTCGGGATGATGCAGTAGGTACAGTGCTTGTCGCAGCCTTCCGCGATCTTCAGGTAGCCGAAATGTCCACCTGTTGTAAGGACACGTTTGCTTCCTGTATCCGGCAGATAATCAATATCACGGAATTCTTCGAAATGATTTCCGGCTACTGCTTCCTCCAGAGCCTTTACGATGTCGCCGTAGGATGTGGTTCCAAGAACAGCATCGACCTCCGGAACCTCCTCAATGATCTCTTTCTGGTATCGCTGTGCCATACAGCCGGTAACGATCAGTGCATGGCAGCTTCCTGTTTTTTTGTACTCTGCCATTTCAAGAATGGTTTCCACACTCTCTTCCTTGGCATCCTTGATAAAACAGCAGGTATTGATCACGATTGCATCTGCCTGTGTTTCATCGTCTGTGATCTCATGACCTCCGGCTGTAAGAAGTCCCAGCATTTCCTCAGAATCCGCCAGGTTCTTGTCACAGCCAAGAGAGATGAATAATATTTTCATAAAACTACTCCGCTTCTGTCTGAGCTGCTTCTGCAGTCTCAGTGCCTTCTGCGGTCTCGCCCTCTGCTGCCTCAAGAGCCTCCTTCTCAGCTTCAAGAGCCTCCAGCTCTTCCTCTTCCTCCTGTCCGGGAAGGATCTTTACTTTGCCCTTGTAAAGCTCATCAATGGCAACGGAAAGCGGTTTCTTTCCTGCTGCACCCGGTACAAGCGGCTCTGCTCCTGCGATCAGCTGGCGGGCACGTTTGCTTGCTGCAAGTACAAGAGAATAACGGCTGTTCAGCACGAGAGCCTCATCGTCGTCCTCGTTGTTTGTGTTGATAGCCTCAATTAATTCTGAATAAGATGGATGTATCATATCTTTTCTCCCTTCTGTAACGGCAGGGCCGGATTTTACTTGTTAATTGGTATTTATAAAAAAGCTTCCGCTTCTTTCTGGATCCTGGATACAAAATCATGATTCCTGGATGTACGCATGCGCTCACACCGGATGGTCTCATGAAGTGTATCAACACATTCCTCCAGATCATCATTGATCAGGAGATAATCATATTTATCCATTCCTCTGGATTCTTCAACCGCTCTTCTGAGACGCCCGTTGATCACATCCAGAGTCTCTGTTCCGCGACCTACCAGACGGTTCTTAAGCTCCTCCATAGACGGCGGACATACAAATACCAGCAGTGTATCCGGAAACTTCTCACGGATCTTCATGGCACCCTGGATCTCGATCTCAAGGATCACATCTTTCCCTGCGGAAAGCTGCTCCTCTACATATTTGCGGGGTGTGCCATAATAATTCTCCACATACTGTGCATACTCGATCAGTCCGTCTTCCCGGATCAGCTGTTCAAATTCTTCTTTTGTGCGGAAGAAATAAGCCTCTCCGTCCTTCTCGCCTGGTCTTGGATTTCTGGTAGTAACAGAAACAGATAATGCATAATTGTCATATTTTTCCATCAGCCGTTTCATGACAGTACCTTTTCCGGAACCGGAAAAGCCCGAAACAACAACTAAAATTCCCTTACTCATTTCCTTCCTCCTTCGTTTCCTCTCCATACGCTTCCGAAAATCTCCTGGCAATGGTTTCCGGCTGCAGAGCGGAAAGGACAAGATAATCATCGGAAGTAACGATCACTGCTTTTGTTTTTCTTCCCTGTGTGGCATCGATCAGAGTTCGTGTCCCCTTGACACTCTGTATCATGCGCTTTACAGGAGCGGCATCCGGACTTACCACAGCCACGATCTTGCGTGAATTGACAACATTTCCAAAGCCTACATTAATAAGTTTCGCCATTTACGCTCTCCCTTTCTGTCTGTGTACAGCCTGTTTCCTGTCCGGTTACTCGATATTCTGGATCTGCTCACGGATCTTCTCGATCTCTGTCTTCAGATCGATGGCCGCGTTGGATACAATAAGATCATTAGATTTAGACAGGATAGTGTTCGCCTCACGGTTCATCTCCTGTGCCATGAAATCCATCTTACGCCCCACGCCCTCGTTCTCATCCAAGATCTTTCTCATTCCGTGGATGTGGCTTCGAAGACGTACCGTCTCCTCATCATTGCAGATCTTATCTGAAAAAAGTATCACCTCTGCGGCGATCCTGGAATCATCGATCTGGTTATCTTCAAGTAGCTCGTGCATCTTGGCTTCCAGTTTCTCCCGATAAGCCTTCACTACTTCCGGAGAACGTTTTTCCACTACATCGACCTTTGCTTCCAGTCCGTCCAGCTTCCCAAGAAGATCCTGTTTCAGATTAGCACCCTCACGCTGGCGGGTCTCCACAAATTTCCGGCAGGCCTCATGAAGCGGACCCTCCAGAAAATTCCAGAGCTCTTCCTCATCCGGAGCCTGCTCTTCCATCGTAAACACATCCGGATATCTGGAAAGTGTGGAAACACGGATATCATTCTCGATCCCCAGTTCCTCACTCATCTGGTTCAGATAACCCAGATATTCCTTTGCCAGCTCTGCATTGTATTTCAGAGCCATTCCGCCCATTGTATAGTCTTCATAGGTGATGAACACATCGACTTTGCCGCGGCGGATATAAGTCTTCATCACATTTCGGATCTCTCCCTCAAAATAGCTAAGTCTTTTCGGCATTTTGATGTTCAGATCCAGATATCTGTGATTGACGGATTTCAGTTCAACAGAAACCTTACGCTCTCTGGAAACTGCTTCTGCCCTGCCAAAGCCGGTCATACTTTTTATCATGTTATCCTCCAATACTGCCTCTTAAGTTTATCAGCTGCTGATAAATACAGTAACTGATTGCATACGGATTTATTATAGTTCATTCCAAAACCCTAGTCAAACTCTTTTTTTACTGTTATAATGATTGATGTTGAAATGGAGGTAAAATCATGGCATTTGACGGAATTACAGTTTCTGCTCTCGTGGCAGAGATCGATGATAATTTAAAAGGCGGACGTATCAACAAGATCGCCCAGCCGGAAAACGATGAACTTTTGATCACAGGAAAGGGCGCAAATGGACAGAAACGTCTTCTCTTAAGTGCAAGCGCATCCCTTCCTCTGATCTATTTTACAGATAAGAACCGTATCAGTCCTTTAACTGCACCGAACTTCTGCATGCTTCTCAGAAAGCACATCGGAAGCGCCCGTATCCTTGATGTGAAACAGCCTGGAATGGAGCGTGTGGTGGAATTTGAGCTGGAGCATCTTAATGAGCTGGGGGATCCCTGCAGAAAGCGTCTGATCATGGAACTGATGGGCAAGCACAGCAACATCATCTTCTGTGACGAAAAGGGAATGATCCTGGACAGCATCAAACATGTCTCTTCTCATATGAGCTCTGTCCGTGAGGTTCTTCCCGGAAGAGAATATTTCATTCCCAATACCAGGGATAAAGAAAATCCGCTGACTGTTTCCGAGGAGGAGTTCACACAGCACATCTGTAAAAAGCCTGTGAATATTTCCAAGGCGCTTTACACTTCACTCACAGGTATGAGCCCGGTAATGGCTGAGGAGATCTGCTACCGTGCATCCATTGACGGGAGCGATGCATCGCAGTCCCTGGATGAGGCAGCCTGCACCCATCTTTATCATACCTTTCTCCGCCTTATGGAACAGATCCGGAACAGAGAGTTCACCCCAAATATTGTCTACCGCGGAGAGGAACCTGTGGAATACGGTGTCTTTCCTTATCAGCAGTTTGGCAGTGAATACCGCAGCGAAATCTTTGACAGTGTCTCTGTTATGCTGGAGACCTATTATGCTACCAAAAGTCTGCTGACACGTATCCACCAGAAATCCTCCGATCTTCGCCGTGTAGTACAAACCGCTCTGGAACGTAACCGAAAAAAATACAACATCCAGAAAAAGCAGCTGAATGATACTGCAAAAAAAGATAAATTCAAGGTCTACGGTGAACTGATCAACACTTACGGATACGGGCTTGAGGAAGGCTGCAGATCCTTTAAGGCACTGAACTATTACACCAACGAGGAGATCACTATCCCTCTTGACCCGACACTGACTCCGGCACAGAATTCCAAGAAATATTTTGATAAATACGGAAAGCTGAAGCGTACAGAGGAAGCCGTCACAGAACAGATCACAGATACGGAAAGTGAGATCTCTCATCTGGAATCTATCTCCAATGCTCTGGATATCGCCAGATCTGAAAGTGACCTTTCCCAGATCAAGGAAGAGCTCACTGAGTACGGCTATATCAAACGTCACTACACAAACAAAAAAGGCCAGAAAGCCCAGCCGAAATCCAAACCGCTCCACTACATATCCAGTGACGGTTTTGATATCTATGTGGGAAAAAACAATTTCCAGAATGATGAGCTGACTTTCAAGTTCGCAACCGGAAATGACTGGTGGTTCCATGCAAAGAAAATGGCTGGTTCCCATGTGATCGTCCGCACCAAAGACGGTGAACTTCCGGACCGTACCTTCGAAGAAGCAGGCCGCCTGGCAGCCTGGTACTCCAAAGGACACTCTGCTCCCAAGGTAGAGATCGATTATATCCAGAAAAAGCATGTGAAAAAACCTGCCGGTGCGAAACCCGGTTTCGTTGTTTATTACACCAATTATTCTCTCATGGCTTCTCCGGATATTTTGGATCTGAAAGAGGTTACGGAGTAATAACTATTCAACAAAAAACCTTCCTGTGTTTTCTTATTTCTTCAAGACCGGATACCTGTATCTCTGCAAGTATCTGTCCTGAGAAATTTTTCTGTAAACACAGGAAGGTTTTTTTTATTGAACATTCGCACTCCGCTTCGTTACATGCTCACGAACAAAAATCGCAAAACGATTTTGTTCAGATCTCCAGTTTTTTCTTCACTGCCGGTGCAATAGACGTATCTGCTTTATGATATGGGATCAGTGTAGACTGCAGTGCATGGTACAGATCGGATTTTCCGGGCCATACGGTTCCTTTCAGATGATTCTGCTCATCCAGCTGATGAAACCAGGAGCCGTTTTCGTGATCCATGACCACTTCATCCAGGTACTTCATAAACGCAGCATAATCTTTCGCATATTTCTTCTTACCGGTCACCTGATAAAGAACTGCAGAGGTATTGATCGCTTCCGCAAGAGTCCAGTGCATACGGTCATGTACCACCGGTTTGCCATTCCAATCTGTCGTGTATACAATTCCCGGTGCACCATCTGCGTTCCAGCCATCTTTTATTGCTGTTGTGTAAAGGTTTTCTGCTGCCTGAAGATGTTTTTCCAGTTTTTCTTTCTCTTCTCCACAGTTTGCAAGCGTCCACTGTGTGATCAGCCTTGCCCATTCGATTCCATGTCCCGGTGTTGCGCCGTATGGCTTGAACGGATCATCCGGACGGTCACGGTTGCAGTCAAGATCTGCCACCCATTCCTTCGTAAAATGTTCCGGGATCCTCCAGTTATTATCTTCTGCCCACTGGATCACATGATCAATGATCCTGCCTGCACGAATGTGATATTTTTTATCCCCGGTGACATCTCCTGCTGCCAGAAAAGCCTCTACCGTATGCATATTGGCATTTAATCCCCGATAATCATCCAGCACAGTAAATTCTGTATTCCAGGTGTCACAGGCCAGCCCTTCTTCTTCATTCCAGAAATGTCGGTCATAAACAGCCAATGCCTCTTCAAGGAGCTCTTTCGCCCCGGGCCTTCCGGCTGTCAGTGCGGAAGATGCAGCCAGGATCACAAATGCATGGGCATAACACTGTTTATTGGGCACAATATCTCCTTCCGGTGTTACACCTGCATACCAGCCACCGTTTTTTTCATCGTGAAGCTCTCCCTTCAGACCTTTCAATGCCGCATCCGCAAGCTCTCCGCTTCCCTCATGGCCAAGCATCAGACCCAGACTGTATACATGAGCCATACGACAGGTGATCCAGGTTTCCCGATTTCTGTCCTTCCATGGTGTTCCGTCGTCCCCCAGATAATAGGAACCTCCATTCGGTGAAGGAAACCGATGTCCGAAATTCAAAAGCTCCTCACAGGATGCTTTCAGGAATTCCCGGTTTTCTTTTGTGCTGATCTCATATTTGCTGTTCATTTCAACCACCCCATCTACTTTTTTCTTTAGGATACCATTCTTTTTTGGGGACTTCAATTCCTTTGGATTCTTTTGACAGATTGACGAAAAAAGGAGAATGCCCTATATGCATTCTCCTCATATCAGATTTCTTAATTCCATTACCGTAACGGTCACAGATATCCCTGTATTAATCTTCAAAACAGGTGATCACATAACGCTCACTTTCCATGATCACATCGGAAACATTGTCTCTGTCCCAGATCGCATCACTGATGATATCTTTCAGCTTATCATCCATAACGATATTAAAATTCTCCTCGATCACCTGAAACGGGACTCCCTCATTCTCCTGTGCATACTCCATGATAAAATCAAGAATCTTCTCTTCCATACCTTAAAATCTGCCTTTCTGTAAATACTAACGTTTAATATATTACATCAGATTTCCGCAGATGTCCAGATATTTTCCAGCCATGTCCATGCGGTATTCCATAAGATATTATGCCAGTATACACACCCCTTCACATTTCGTTCTATATCAGAATTTGGTATGTCGGTTCACATATTTTGCTTTATATTTGGAGTACACAATGGTCTGATCCTTGTAAAGGCCATAATATCCCGATGCTGCATAGCTGATAGATACTGCGATCAGATAGAAGGATACTCCCTTAAATCCAAACATTTCAAAAGCGATCAGGATCGAAGTGATCGGACAGTTGGTCACACCGCAGAAAACTGCTGCCATTCCGCAGGCTGCACAGATCGACGGAGAAATTCCCATAAGATTACCCATCACACAGCCAAAGGTAGCTCCAATGCAGAAAGAAGGTACGATCTCTCCCCCGCGGAATCCTGCGCGCATAGTCAGTGCTGTAAGCACCATTTTCCAGAAAAAGGCGAAAGTATCCGCCTGTCCGTTTTCCACCGCTTTTTCAATAAGCTCCGCACCAGCGCCCATATATTCATCTGTTCTCAGAATAAAGGTGACAACAATGACCAGGCAGGCGCCCACTGCAACCCTGACATATTTATTCTTAAACCATCTGCCATAAAGTCCTGCTGCACCATTCAGCGCAATACAGAACATAATGCTGACAACTGCACAGCCCAGAGCGATCACTCCCATTTTCAGGCCAGTTTCCACAGTCAGTGCCGGAATATCCGTCACATGAAAACTTTCCGGTGTGACTCCCATTCCGGCTGCAAATCCGGAAGCAATCAATGACGCGATCATACACGGCATCAGTGCTGCATAATACATCACGCCCACACTGACCACTTCCAGCGCAAAAACTGCCGCTGCCATCGGTGTTCCAAACAATGCGGAAAACGCCGCGCTCATGCCGCACATGACAATTACATGACGGTCCTCCTCGTCCAGATGGATCCATCTTCCAAGCTGGTTGGCAATACTTCCTCCAAGCTGGATCGCTGCTCCCTCACGTCCCGCAGAACCACCGGCAAGATGAGTCAGCGCCGTTGTGATAAAGATCAGAGGCGCAGAAAGGATTGGCACATCATCTCTGGAACGCACGGTAGAAAGAACCTGATTGGTCCCTCCATCCTCTTTTCCAAGCTTCTCATACAAAAATACAATGACAAGTCCGGATAATGGCAGCAAAAGAAAAATCCATTCATGCGCCTTCCGATAACTGGTCACTGCCTTCAACGTAAAAGAAAACAGTGTGCTGGCAGCACCTACGATACATCCTGTAATGACAGCAAAAACCAGCCACTTGATCAGATTTGAGATATCCCGGCTGATTCTTGCACTGTAATAATATAAATGTTCCTTTAATCTTTTGTTATGATCGATCCCCATGTTCCTTCCCTTCTTTTCTTTACTGTCTGCATTATACTACATTTTTCCTCTCAGTAAAAGCAGGAAGAGAAAGCCCTGTTATTTTTTCTTCCGTGAAATATGCCTGTGTATCAGGATCGAGAATACACTGATCATCACAAGAAGCACTGCGGAGAGCCAGAATGCCGGAGACTTCGGATTTTTGATATTTGCTCCAAATATTGTAGCGAGAATAACTCCCGGCAGCGTTCCAAGCACGCCACCTGCCATATAGGTTCCAAATGGAATCTTTTCAGCTCCGAGAAACAGACTCACAGCATCTCCCGGTAAAAAGTTCAATGTCCGCATAAAAAATGAAATATACAGGCAATTTCCGTTCTGGTAATCTACTACTGTTTTCAGTTTCGGATATTTAGCTGTAAGACTTTCCACCATGGATGCACCTGAGAAGCGTCCCATCCAATATGGAAGTGCCAATGTGACTGCTCTTCCCAGAAAGTTCACCAGAAGTGCTGTTCCTGTAGAAAACAGATGCCCTACAGCAAGCTGCAGGATCGCAATGGGGAATACAAAGGAAACACTTTTCACGGCATAAAACACAAGCATAAGCAATGCAGCCTTAACAGGTTCCTTCGGCGTATAGCGCAGAATCTTTTCCACAGACAGATCCTCTCTATAACGGATACAGAAAAGGAGAAGCACAAGAAGGAGCACCGCCGGCAGATATTTTCTGATGTTATCAATCATTTTTTTCATGGTCTGATCCCTCCGTTTTCAAAAAAAGAGCACCGGCACCTGTTTCCGGTACCGTGCTCTTTCATAAGTTCTGCTTTTTTAAGTTTCAGGATCAGCAGCCTTTCTTCGCTGCCTTTCTCTCCTGGTCTTCCTTCCACATTTCCTCTGCTACCGGCTTCCAGTTTTCAGCATACCGGTCACATTTCGCACAGAGATGCTCTGCACTCTCCGGTGACTGAAGATCTGTGGAATGTGCTCCGGATTTTTCTACCATTTCTCTCAGCTTCTGCGGATTTTCAAGCATCGGGCATGGACGGTACATATTGTCATTAAACGGCTGTCCGTCATGATATGCCATCATCATCGGAGACTGCAGTGCTTCCAGAAGTGTTTTCTCGCGGATATTGGAATCAGAATAATGGATAAACACACATGGATCGATATCGCCGTTTGCATTGATATGCAGATAGCGACGGCCGCCTGCAATACATCCTCCCACAAACTCTGCATCATTCTGGAAATCCATGGCAAACAACGGCTTTGTTGCACGGTATTTACGGATACGCTCATAGGTTTCTCTTCTCTGTGCAGGAGTAGGAAGCAGCTCCGGTGCTGCATCATTTCCAACCGGCATATAATGGAAATACCAGATAAAGTACGCTCCAAGATCGATCAGGCTGTCGTAAAATGCCTCTGATGTGATAGACTCGAAATTTGCACTCGTATAACATGCAGAGATACCAAATACAAGCTTCTTCTCTCTGAGAAGATTGATGGCCTTGATAACCTTCTGGTATACACCATTTCCTCTTCTGCCATCTGTTGCAGTCTCAAATCCTTCCAGTGAAATTGCAGGAACAAAGTTTCCTACCCGAAGCATATCATTTGCAAAATCCTCATCGATCAGTGTTGCATTTGTGAAGGAAAGGAAGATACAGTCATTATGTTTCTCGCAAAGACGGATCAGATCCTTTTTTCTTACAAGTGGCTCTCCGCCTGTGTAAATATACATATAAACGCCAAGCTCCTTACCCTGGCGGATGATGTCATCGATCTCATCGTAGGTGAGGTTCAGCTTGTTTCCATACTCTGCTGCCCAGCATCCTGTACAGTGCAGGTTACATGCACTTGTTGGGTCAAGAAGGATTGCCCACGGGATATTACAGCCATATTTCTCACGGCATTCATCCTGTTTCTTCCAGCCTGCAAGATTTGCATTGATAAAGAAGTTTGCAACCAGAGTTTTCATAACATGCGGATCAATATCAGTTACCAATCTATGAATAAACGGATAATACGGATGTTCCGGATTGGAAATGACTTCGCGGATCATTGCTCTCTGTGTAGGAAATCCACCACCGGAAAATTTATCTGCCCAGTCCATGATCTTGATAAAATTCTTATCCGGATCTTTATAAACATAATTGAATGCCTGTTCAAGTCCGAATTTCTTAAGTGTGTTCATTGCGCTCATACTATCTCTCCTTATTTCTCTCAATGTAAATATGCAATCTAGCTAAACGGACATCTTCATTCCGTCACACTGCATTTCGAGTACCAAAGCTTTCTTACTATCTTTGCCTGACTCATGGTGTTACTGTACGTTTTTTCCATTTGAATAACAATAGGCAATATAATTGGTATGACCGAAAACTAGGCAAATCTGTTAAAATGCCTAAATATTTTTTAATAATCCCTATAAATAAAGGGTTTTTAGGTCAATATTTGTGAGTTGACACCATTTTTACACCATTTTACCCAGGCTATTCAGCTCGCCTTCTTATAGTTTCGTTCATCGCATCTTCAAGCATTAATATATTGTGAGTTTTTTGAGATTCATTGATATCCGTATAGATATCAAGTGTAGTATTTACGCTCTTATGTCCTAAATATGCTTGTACAATTTTAGGATTGATACCTTCATCAAAGCATCTTGTCGCAAAAGTATGTCTTAATGTGTGTGGATGTGTCAAGTATAGGACAAAAAAAATTTTATTTTTTTCTGCCGAAGACTATCTGACGCTCCCATCAGGTAGTCCCAGCACCTCTATTATCTTTTGATAAGTCATTCTCGTCCTGCTCAAGTTATCTCTGTTCTGAAAAAATATCGTCAAAATTCCATTCGATTTCAATTTCATCCTGACTATGAACACGGATCACCTTGATAATCTCACGCAGCTTCTCTGTATCGAACTTCTGAATTCCCAAGAAATCTTTTAGTTTTATTTTATCAGGAAGTTCATTTTGTTCAAGAAGCTTTTTGCTATTCTCCGCATCTTCTATTTTTCGTTTGATTTCATCCAGCTGTCCACTTATCTTTTCAGCTCTCTGCTTATACAAATCACGATCCATACGACCATCTTTGTAATCATCATAGAGCTTCATCTTTTCTGAAGTCAATTGTCGGCTCTGTTTTTGCAATTCTGCAGTATTGATCTCTTTATATTCGCATTGACTTTTGGAAGATGTTTTCTTTTCTTTTTCCAACAATGACGCTGCATACTGATGGACAAGTTCAAGGATATTCTCCTCCAGCGGTTCCCGTCGGATCACCAGACTTCGGCACACAGGATCTCCATTGGTTCTGGCATCAGAGCATTTCAGCAGATGCTCTGTTTCTTTTAACAGAGAATGCCCACAGTTGGCACATATCAGCAATGCCGGCTGTTTTTTACGTCTTTCCAGAGTAAAATTGGTGCGTGATTCTGCAACAATTCTCCGTTTTTTCGGATGCATTTCATTTGCTTTTTCAAACAATGCCCTGTCTATAATTGCTGTATGATGATTTTCCAGGCGAACCCATTCTGTTTCATCATTCAGAACTGCTTTATGGGCAGTATGCATACTGCAACGTGTTTTGCCCCAGATTCTGGTTCCAATATAAATCTCATCCCGGACAATTGCCGCTACTGTCGTAGCACTCCAGTGTTTCTTTTTGATTGTATCAAACCTCTGGAACTGCACCTGATGTATCACATTTCCCCAGCCTTCTTCGATGTGGTAATCCTGGGAATAACGAACCTGTGCCGCTAATACTGTGTCCAGACGGCTCTTGATATTCTCAATTTCATTGGAATAGATCCGAGAAAACTGTATGTACTCTTCTTCCGTAATCAAACGTTCCGAGTAATCTTCATATAAATCCGATTTACGCTTACTGATTCGGCTTAGTTCCCGTCGAAGTTTCCCCACTTCTTTATCCAAAAGCAGGTACTGTGTCTGGTTTTTGGAAGCTGCATTCATTTCCTGAATCATTTTTTCTGTATCCAATACGGTTTTCATATGCGTTTGGATCAGGCGAAGAACATCGTCATCCACATATTCTTTTCTGACTCTGTGCCCTTTGCATTGCTTTCCTCCGGATTTATGGTTAGTATTGGCTCCGCAGATATAAAAGAATGTGCCATTTCTTTCTCTGGACAACGTCATGCGGTTGCCACAGCCTCCGCACCATATCTTTCCTGTATAGAAATTATGGTTTCGAATAGCCCCATTGTTCTGCTGATGTTTCTTCTTATAAGCTTCCGTATATTCCTGGATTTTAGATTGTACCTGTTGAAACAACTCTCTATCTATAATCCCTTCATGCGTGTTCTCCACATGCACCCATTCACTCTCTGGTCGATTTCTCTGTTTATTTCCCTGGAAAACACTTTGCTGATATTTCGAATAGAATTCATTGATAATATTCTTAAGTGGAACTGTAAGATCTACACCCTCTCTGAAGGAATCGAAATCATCTGTCACAGCCAGGAATCTTACATGGAAAAACGGGAATACTCGTTCAATATAATTGCTGGTTTCGACATAATTTCTTCCAAGTCTGGACAAATCTTTTACAATAACACAATTGATTTTTCCATGCTTGATATCTTCCATCATCTGTACGAATCCAGGACGGTCAAAATTTGTACCTGAATAGTCTGAGTCCTTATAGACTTCCGCAACCGAAATATCTTCTGTATCTGCTACAAAGTTTTTCATCAATTCCACTTGAGTTTCTATCGTTCCTCTTTCTAATGTTTCTTCTGTTTCCATTGAAATTCTGGCATACAATCCTGCCCGGAACGGTCTGCTCACCTCTGTCTGGACGGTTGCACTGCTGACTACTTCCGGAATGTTTTTCCTGCTCTTTCGTGCCATTTTATACAACCTCCTTTACCTTGATCTGCAGATTATTATCATTATCTATTACCGTATCAACTCCCATAGCGGGTAATTGATTCAGCAATGTCTGATAACAATCATCAAAATCAAAAGTGATTTCTATATCCTTTTTATCATATATTCTGATTTGCCTGATCAGTTCTACCACCACAGTGCGGGACAGTTCTTCAATATCCTGATATTTCACAAAATAATCCAGCCAGGTATTGGCATTGTCTGCTTTTTCTAACTCACTATCCATTTCTTTCTGGATCACACGGATACTCTCTTCCGCATTTCTAAGCCTCTTTCCATAGGCTGCATGAAGCTCTACATAGTCTTCTTTTGATACAATGCCCTCTTTCATATCCGAATAAAGCATCATCCGTAACTCCTTACAGCGTTCTGTCTCCTGCTTTTTCTTCTCCAGCCTGTCCTGCAGCTTCTTCATATTGATCTCCTGAAATGGCACAGTACCAATAAATTCCAGGACTCTTTTCAGGTGCAGGATATTCTGGATATGCTGTTTTAGCATCACCAGTAGCAATGTCGTTCGGGCAAATACTTTCTTTTAGAAACTCTACTAATGTTTGACATTCCGGAATCATTGTTTCTCCAAAATATCCAATATCCGAGGATAGTATTTCTAGAGCTATGGATAATTATGTTGCGGACATGGAGGAAAGCTTAGAGTCAATAACACTACAGTCTCCTCGTGCAGGTGATGACTTTGCAGAAGCAACGATAAATTCTGGATATAATACATCTATTTCTAGTTCATATGCAGCGGTTCTAGGAGTCTCTGATGATGAGTATGAAGAATTTATGGAGCAATATAATTTGCCGGAGTTCTTCTTACGCTCATTAGGCTTTGCACACCAATTAGATGAATTGTTTATGAGAGGCGCTGTTGGAGATGATATTGATAAGATAGATTTTAGCCCGGTAACTATTATGTATTGCAAACTGATTGAAAGTTTGTTAAAAGAATACCATATCAGTATTTACGGAAATAGCTTTGAGTCTCTTGACACGGATATGAGAAAACCTGAAAACAAGGATGAGAAGTATAAATGGAAGGATATTATTACTCTGCCAGTTACACAGCAACAACGGTTGACAATAGGCTCCTTCGTGTTCCCACTATATAAAAAGTGGGCAATTGATAAGTTGGTGAAAGTAACAGGAAAGAAAACGGATGAATGGGTTGAACACAAAAAGATGATAATGGCAGTGAAGGATATTCGAAATCCATCTGCTCATGGAAACAAAGATCATCGTATTAGTCTGGAGCAAAAGAACGCAATAACCGAAATGTTACTGGAAAAACACGGCTTCATGAGACTTATTGAGTTAGCGTTAGGGTAAGATTGTTTTTGCAAAACAACTATATGGTGAAGGGGTATAGTGACTGTAACCCTTCACTTAAGGAGAAAAGCTTGTGCGTTGGGACGAAAACGGACAAAAGTATAACGCAGAGTGGGTTGAAAGTAGGTGAAAAACGTGGCAACACATTTAGAATATATAACGAATCAGAAATTCAACAGTAGTTTTAAAAATATGCTACGGGATTATTATACCTATGGCTTCAAAGATAGAAGCGAGTATTCAGTTTCACGTGGTACATATGACAGTGATCGGAAGCGATTGAATGATTTCCTGAAGGGAGTGGAGGGAAGATGTAAAGAATCTGGACAGTTATTTGCTTGGAAAATTGCATTATTTTTCTATGGTAAATAATAGTACATTACAGACACTTGCTATTGAAAAAGATGCAGAGGCAGTATCATTTATAAATATGTTTTTGTCAAAAGATGAAATTGGTATTTCAAAAGCAGTATCTGCATATAAAGCTATTGGTCTCTTATGAAGGTGCAAAGTTTGTTAATATTGTTGAGCTAAGACCGGGAGATGTATGTGGACAGTATTATAGATTACACAACAGCCTTATTACAAATATTAAAGCGGGTGATTTGCTTACTATAGTTCTTCGTGTGATTGTTGAGAACAAGATTATATGTGATTCTAAAGTTAAATATGTCTATAAAGAAGTCGGCAATATGCTTGTTCTGAAAGATAGATTGTATTCACGTATTACAAAGTATGAAACTAATGTTCCTGCGTTTTCCAAAACAATAAAGGGATATGGAAGAGAATTAGAAAAGCAGTTGATACAACAATATCTAGAGCAACAATTGGTAGTTATATATGGACCATCTAGAGTTGGAAAATCATCACTTGTAAATTACATTTCTAATGAATATATAGAGGAATATTCAAGAAATGAAAATAAAGGAATTGTAGCTATTTCTATTGCAGTACAACGGCTTACAGTGGCTACTGTTCATCCTTTTCATGGTCGGGATTCCTTATGGAATGATCGTACACTGGCTGTTTTTCGGCTATTAATTACAGATCAAGGAGGTTTTCACCATGACACACGGCACAAGAATAGACATTGATTCCACAAAAGAGGTACTGACACTGTGGATCAGAGAAGGACACATCACACCACTGACAGCTTTCAACCGCTTTTGGGGCTACACATTCCACCTAATGCAAGAGGACGAAGATCACTAATGATGAATACAATCAGGTACAGTTGGAGTACCTTCAGGAAATCATCGACCGTTTTCTTCCTAGCACCACATATCCGCAGGACGTTATTCCAACACTGGAAGCTATGGAGCCACTGCACAGATGGGACACTCTGTTGAATTTTATCTTCAATGAGACACCTGTGCAATACGACATTGAAGATCAGGAAGGAGAACACAGATCATGAAGATCAACATTCAGGCAACCGTTACATTTTACAAGGTGATCGTTCTCTCTATAGGCTTATGCGAATCAGAGATTATGAACGAACGGCACTTTGCAGATTATGTAAGTGCAGCAGCTTATAAGGCAGCAGTCACCAAGAACGGACTTGTTGCAGTTATTGTGGAGGTGTAGATCATGAGCTGGATGTATTACAACAAAGAAACTGAAGAAACCTGTCTCCATGGCTACATTTCAGAGCTTTCCTGCTTCCATGCTGTAGTCATGGCGGAGCAAACATGGAAGATCATCAGTAAGACCAGTACAAAGTCCGGCAGCAGCAAGACCAGACAGAAACAGTTCTTTGAGGATCTTACTACTCTTCTGAATGCTCAGGAGGAAAAGCGTCCGGTTATGGAACATCAGAACGACTATATCCTGCACATCGAGCTTTCCGCAGACGAAACCAATGCAGTTATCAGTTTACAGAGAAAAGGTAACTATGAGTTTGTTTTCAGGAATGAGATCATTTCTCTTAAGAAAATCGGCAATCAGAATAAATAATCAGGAGGTACTACACTATGAGTTGGAAACACTATAATGCAGAAGCTAAGAAAATCGAGGTTGTAAGAACTCTTGTCGGTGACATGGAGCAATTCGGGGCAATCGTTATGGCGGAAGATACATGGAATGTAATCTTGCAGGTCTCAGAATGTGTGCCATGGAGTAGACAGTCACGCATGAACACATTCATTGATGATCTTCTTTTGATACTGGAACGCAAAGAAAACGAAACCGGAGATCCTTTTATCAGCAGACCATACGATTATATTATTCACATTGCACTTGATCCTGACGCTCAGAAAGATACTGCTCTTATCAGTGTTCAGAGAAAAAACACCTATGAGTTTGTATGCAAAGATATCAGCATCCCATTAAAAGAATTATAATCTTCTCTCCTGCTGCCGGGTTCACTCTCTGGCAGCAGGATTTCCAAGGCAATAGAATCTATCAGAAAGGCGGTATCAATTATGAGGAACTACGTACTTACGGAAAACAGACCTTATACAGCTTGTCCCATCTGGAAAAAAGATCTCAGAAAGCTTATGATTGATTTCTGTATACCGGAGCCAACCATTGACCAGATCATTTCTCAGGCCGAACAGGAAGCGAAGCCAACAGAAACAGCTCGACAGGTTTATAACCGTGCATGGCAGAAATTCCGTAAACATCTGCTGACAAATTAGTGGTAAAAGTAAGGTAGTATGCAAAAAGTAGTAAAACCATTACTATTTCAGGCTCCAAGGCAGTCTTATTACAGTGTCATTTTAAGGGAGCCTTAAATTTACTACAGGAAGGGAACATCATGAACAGATATTTTGGTTACGCAAGAATCAGCACACCACAGCAAAGCATTGAAAGGCAGATCAGGAATATCCTTGCTGCATATCCACAGTCTGAGATCATCCGAGAAGTTTTTACCGGAACGAAATTTCAGGGACGAAGAGAATTTGAAAAGCTCCTGAAAAAGCTCAACGCAGGTGATACCATTATCTTTGATTCGGTTTCCAGAATGTCCCGTGATGCAGAAGAAGGTTTTACCATGTATGAGGATCTTTTCAGCAAAGGAATTAATCTTGTATTCCTGAAGGAACCACACATAAACACAGAAACCTATAAAAGTGCGCTGCAAGGTGGCATCCCAGCCACAGGCACAGATATTGACTGTATTCTGGAAGGGATCAATAAATATTTGCTCCTGCTTGCCAAAGAACAGATCCGACTTGCTTTTGAACAGTCAGAAAAAGAGGTTCAGGATCTCAGGCAACGTACTAAAGAAGGAATGCAGACCGCAAGGCTTTCCGGTAAACAGATCGGACAGGCTTCCGGTTCAAAGCTTGTAACGAAGAAATCTATAGCAGCAAAAGAAATCATCCTGAAGCATAACAAAACGTTCGGCGGATCACTCAACGATCTGGAAACCATTACTCAGGCCGGGATTACCAGAAAGACATTCTATAAATATAAGAAGGAACTGCTCTCTGAGATGATAGAGCAAACGAATCAGCGTTGAATGTTTTGCTGCAATCCGTTATAATGAGAACAGGGACATGACTTATTAAGAAGGGAGTGTGAAATATGCCATTACTCAAAGAAAATACTTATACTATAGAAGATATATATGCACTTCCAGAGGGAGAACGTGCCGAACTGATTGACGGACAGATTTATTACATGGCTCCGCCTAGTCGCAAGCATCAACGGATTTCAACAAGGCTCACCAGTATTATTGATCGTTACATTGAAGATCATCAGGGACAGTGCCAAGTTTATGCTGCCCCGTTTGCAGTTTATCTGGATGAATCCACGAACACATATGTTGAACCGGATATCTCTGTTATCTGTGATCCAAACAAGCTGAATGATAAGGGCTGCAATGGTGCTCCTGACTGGATTATAGAGATCGTTTCTCCTGCAAGTAAACGGATGGATTATTATACCAAGCTCTTTAAGTACAGAACGGCAGGTGTAAAAGAATATTGGATTGTTGATCCTGACAAGAGCAGAATTATTGTATACAATTTTGAACAATCTACAATGGATGAATATTCCTTTACGGATTCTGTTAAGGCTGGAATCTATAATGATCTGCTGATTGATTTTAATGTGTTAAGTTTTTAACATAGTCATGCGCTGACCATGCTCAAAAATTGAAGCTTTTCTGAAAAATAAAAGTTGGCGTAAACCCTTGCTCTATATAGGGAATCGCCAACTTTTTTATTGTGTCTCTGTTGAAATTCTAAATTGCTACAGACTGCATATGGAATATTTCTGGATCATACTAATCCGTCCTGATCGTAGAAGGATAATGTGATCCAGTCTGAAAAAGCTTGTATCTGGCAGCAGAAATTACTTACAGTGAGGAATAATACTGTAATCTTCTGCTATAATGACAGCGCAGATTATTGGTTATCGTACTCATATTCTGTGGATGTATACATATGAACGTCTGCTCATATGTTAAGAGTTTGTCAATCTTGCTAATCCGTCACTAACCAAGCACATCTCATTCTGCTCACCTGTCCTATCCACCACAGCCCCGATTTAACAATATTCATCTTGGATTCTTCTATCTTCCAGTCCTCAAGTTTTACTCCAACCGTCCAACCCGATCCAGCATCTCTCCTACCCAATCCAGTCCCCGATCCACCGCAGCTCCCTCTCTCACTCAGTACAGCTATTTCTCCTATATCTTCCCTGCACTTTCTACAGATCTGACACTCTTTTCATCCTCTCTGAATCGCCCTCACCGGAGCAACAACGGCTGCACGATAACTTAAGCTTAATACAACCTGCTGCCGTTTGCTCTTTCCGGTGATTTTCGGGTCGATTCTGTTCAATTCCTGTAACAGAATTTTACATCACTCAGAACGAATAAACTGAGTATTTCTACGGATTTTCCGATAGACTAACCGACAAAAATTTTGAGGGTAACAATCGGAATAATCGGTGTGATTGCTGGGAAAATTGGAAATATGTTCACATCATCATTCCTATAATTAAAAAACTTTTTGTTCTTCCATAAGATTCAAATTGTGTTTGAGCATGTAAAAGATATACTTTATGAAATGGGACGGGGTCAAGTTTTTTACATATATCATTTGGTGAAATAATGGTATATATTCTTTTTTCACAATCTGGATTCTCTCGATACAACCTATAGCATTCTTCAGCAACACCACCTGTATCAGTTTCATTTGTAATCGTATAATTTTTTAGATTTGTTATTAAAACTCCTGAACGTTCCCATTCTCTCAAATTTATAAAATTTCTCATAATAATAAGATATCCTATATTAGTATCTAAAAATAAATAGTCTTTATCCGAATGCTCAAAGTCACTCATTGCTTTTTTTGTACTGCCATATATATTTTTTAACATACTATTTTGTGATGTAATCCTTCTTGTTAATTGAAGAATGTTGAGATCAATCATGTTCTCATAATGTTCTATAGCTTCTATTTTTTTTTGCAAAGTATTCTTTACTTTTTGATGTAATTTTAACAGATTTTTAAACTCTCCATTCTCAACATTTTCCACAGACATATTATCTAACATTTTTATTAGTTTATATTTATTAAGTGAATTCTTTTGAACATCATCCATACATTCATTCGAAACAGTTATATACCAATCTATATAACTATCTTCTTTATGCTTTAAAGATAAATATTCACTGTAATAATCATTACTTTCTTTTTCAATTTTTTTCAGTTCTTCAGTATATATTTCCTCTTGAAGTTCTGTAAATGACATTTTCCCCATATTATTCTCTCCCCTTGTTATATTACTTTCACTTCTTGATATACTTGTTAATGATCCTCTTCTCCAATGTTTTTCCAGAATCCCGGTACCATGGCAAGATCACGCCACAGTATTCCTGTACTCTCATGGAGTATATCTCGCCACATATCATAAACACAATCAATCCGATTGCAGCAATCAGTCCTCCGTTGGCCACAATACATAATAGCAGACATGGTACAACCCAATACCAGTTATATGAGAAATGACACCATTTCACCAGCCATTCTTCACTCATCATGTCAAAACGTCTAATCTCATCCTGAGATAAAGAAGTCTTTGGAGGATTTGCAGCTGCCTTGCGTCTCATTAATTCAGCATAACCAACCGTTGGTTCATCCGGGCTGGTATATTTCTTAACATCCTCCTGCATCTGCTTTATTCTGCGTTCTTCCTCTTCTTTCTTCCTTCGCAAACTAGGACTGTTCCTATATTTAAACTCCTCATACGTGTTTCTTATTAACTGTTCCATCTGTGGAGGAGTTCCTGATTTAGTACAAATTTGATTATAAATATACTTCATCTCTTCAAGCTCTATATATGCTTTAGGGACGCTGTAACGTTCATAATAATTTTTCATACTTTCCGTTTGGCGTTTTGCTCCTTTTACAGCATCTTTTACATATCGCACATAGTCTTCGTAATGTTCTTTATTTGTTATTATACGATCACCGAACTGAATAATACAGTTACATTTTGCATTTGCCTCTTCAGGAGTAAGATTGTTAACAATATCCTCACATTTTTTAATCAGATCGTCCGTAGAATCTGCATACTCCTTATAATTCTGTGCATCTTTAAAACTCATAATCATAAGTGTTTACCTCCTTCCTTTTGTGTGTGCTTTCTGATTTTAGCTTTAATTTCAAAAATATTCTGAATTTATTTTTAGGTGTAAAAAAAGATACACTATACCTGTGTATCAAATAATCACTTCTTTCAAAATATTCAATAAAAATCTAATAAAAAATTACATACTATCTCTAAACGTTCAGCACATACTTTTACTTTTGGTTGCCGTACTGGGAACCGGTGTTCTTCTCTATGACATGGCTTAATAATTCTCAACATGGTATATCACGAGCGCAATACACACTACTATCTTCACGAGCGCAAAGATAAAATACATTTACTGATTATTTTCCAAGACTTTGTAAGGTACGCTTACAGCACATTTCTTCTGTAATCGCTTTAACCATAGCACCGTTGATTGGAGTTGTAAAGAAAATTTATATATTTCAGCACTTCTTCTAAAAACAGATTATAATTTTCAGTAATTATTGCCAAATGTCAATGAGGGCGTTTTTAGTTCATTTTGTTCTAGTGGATAAAATTTTATCCTCTAATTTTCTGTTGCGAACATACTTTCTGACTGTTATAATGACATATAGGTGTTGCCATAACGGTAGGCGGTTAGTCCTTCAACGGAGGGACTGTGACCCTCTGATTACATAGAAACCCGTCAGGGAATCCACTGGAAAGGAGGGCTAAGCCAATGAGTATTGTAGATTTTATTGCAGTAGTGAGCTTCGGCTTAACCTGCTTTAGTATCGGATACACATTCGGTAAGGATAATAATAAAACACAAAAATAGCCGCCCACGTCTGGTAAACTGAAGCGACTATCTTTGATTAACTAACATATACTGGGACTAACCGTCTATCGGTAACACCCTTTTTCTATGATTATATTAACACGCATTTGCGTAAATGTCAAAAATATTCTTGACTACAAAAGCTCTTAATCCTCAAAAAATTCCTCATAGTCTACAGCAAATAATTTCTGCAATGCTTTAAGATCACTGGCTTTTATGTTTCTTCTGCCCGATTCAATATTAGCAAGTGTACTTCTGGACATACTGCTTCCCATCAACTGTAACTGACCTACGACTTCAGCCTGTATCATATTCTTTTTCATCCGTATGTTCTGGATATTTCTACCTATTGGAACGTCCTGTAAAATCCACTGCATAAGATATACTCCTGTGACTAATTAGTAACTTTTGTATTGAGTATATCCGGAAAACATGATATTATTGTCACTAGATAGAAACAATCGTATCAGAGAGGAATACAAAATCATGGATATTATAGATCAGCTTTACAACTCACATGTAAGTGCAGCCACACTGGACGCTCTGGACAAGTACCGTATACATAAAGATCAGGCTTTACATGGTTATCATGCTCTTAAAGAACAGCTCACAGACGCTCAGGCTGCTGCCTTGGATCAGGTCATGGACGAGAACCTTAACCTTTTGGCAGACGAATTGGAGCAGAATTTCAGAAATGGTTTCTGTCTTGGAGTGAAGATGATGTGTGAAGTGTTCGGGAAAGATGTATAAGTATGCTATAATGTATAAAAAAGCTGACCCGTCAAATCGACGGTGCAGATCAATAAGTATTGTTAAAATAACAACACCTATTTCTACGTTGCAATTTCAAAGGTCGGGAAACACGACTTTTAATTTCTAACCTGTCCCCTGAATCAGGGTAATGGTTTTATGAATTTACTCCAATTACACCAACCACAACTACGGCTTCTCCTTCCTCTTCCACTTCTCAGTGTGAGACCTTCAATCATCCAGAATTTGGAAATCTGCGCTGCATTGAGAAAGATGGAGAGCCATGGTTTGTGGGAAAAGATGTGGCTGTGGCGTTGGGATATGCAGAACCTAGAAGTGCAGTATCGAAAAGAGTTGAAGTAGAAGATAAAGGTGTTGCCGAAATGGAAACACCTAGCGGAATCCAGAAAATGACTATCATTAACGAATCCGGTCTCTACTCTCTTATCCTCAGCAGCAAACTCGAATCCGCAAAACGCTTCAAACACTGGGTAACATCTGAGGTATTGCCATGTATTAGAAAAACTGGGGGAATCACAGAGAATTATCTTTACCTTGTACTTCTTTATTATTTGCAGTATTCTTATGATATCAAGCATTGAAGGAGGAAACACCAATGAAAAAGAAGTTCAAAAGTTCTCTTATCATTTTTCTGGCTGCTATTATGATCTTTTCTCTTCCGCTCTCAGCATCGGCAGCCACCAAGAGGGACGTAACAAAAACATACAGTAAATCTGTCACTAAACTGTTAAGAGGTTTTGATAGCTATTTCGGTTACTGCTGCGGTAAGAATCAATATTTCAAGTTTGACGATTATGCCCGGACAACCATGGTTACTATGAAAAATTATAAATTGTGGGAGAAAAATATTTCTTACGTAAAGAAAAAAATCCAGCCACAACTGAAGCTTTACTTCAATACCTCTACCGTAAAATTTACGAAATTTACAAAATATGGCATTCCTAGAAATCCTTCTTATCTGCTTTGTAATAAGAATGGTAAAATTGTTTATACGGGTGGTAACTGGGGCGAAGTTGCACCAAAAGGATTCGTTAAAAAGATCATCCGAACCAGTTCAAATAGATACGAAGTAACTTACAGTATTTATGAGTACGATGATTGGGCGAAAAAGAATTATGGCCATATGGGAACATACAAAATATATCTCAAGAAGGCCAACAATAGGAATGGCTTCGTCATTACTAACATCAAACAAACAGCAAGTAAAAAGGTTTGGCTATAAAATCACACTGAAGGCACATCCGCTATTCTGGAATGTGCCTTTTTTATTGTATTGCATTATTTCTCACTCATCTCTCCGATCCATCATAGTACTAGCTCTATTCGTCTGTATATGCCCTAGAATCGTTCCTGGGATTATTCATGTAAACTTCTCTGGCTTTTAGCATAAAACGTCTTGCAGAGCAAAATACAAGGCCATTTCAAAATAAAAAGTAAAAAAAGGCTCATGACTTGTCCACAAACTGTACGCTACAGTCTCGACTTATCATGAGCCTTGAAATTCGTCTCTCATATACTACGACAGATGGGTTATTTGCTGAAAAGGTTCCATCGTATATGTAGGATTTTTTCTACGCCATTTTTTAATATTTTGACACCATTTTTACACCATTTTGGTGTCAAGTTACGTGAATTTATAACATGTTACATCAGATTTTAAATTTAAAGAATGGCTTAAATACGCGAAAAATCAGTATTTTAAACACTTTATTTTTCGTTTAGGCAAATCTGTTAAAATGCCTAAATATTATTGGCATTTATTCTAAATAACATTAGTTATTTTTGTGCATACTTACTTCACGATGTTTATCCATATAAAAAACACCCTGGCAAAGGCAGAAATATCTTCCGCCCTGCTTCGGGTGTTTTTGATTTATCTTATTACTTTACTACGATATTGATGATCTTCTTCGGTACGTAAATCTCTTTGATGATATTTCCGGAAATCTTATCTGCAACTGCCTTCTTTCCTTCGGCAATCGCATCTTCTTTGGAGATTTCTGCCGGAATACTGATAACAGCCTTGGTCTTGCCGTTGATCTGAACCGGAACCTCGATCTCATCATCCTTCATAAGCTCCTCATCGTGAGCCGGCCACTGTGCATGGAAAATGGAATCCTCATGACCAAGCTTCTCCCAGATTTCCTCTGCAATATGAGGAACAAATGGCGCAAGAAGAATGGTAACTGTCTCGATGGTTTCTTTGTCAACAGCGCCGTCGTTCTGCTTTGCGATAGCGATCAGCTTGTTTGTGTATTCCATAAATCCGGACACTACGGTATTCAGGCTGAAGGCCTCAAGTCTGCTGGTGATATCGTATACCATCTTATGACGGGTCTTCTCCATCTCTTTGGTAGCCGGGATATCTTTCTCAATGCTGTCAAGAGCCAGATTCCAGAAACGTTTCAGGAATCTGGATACACCATCGATTCCTCTGTCATCCCATTCTGCATCCAGTTCCGGTGGTCCTACGAACAGCTCATACATACGTAAGGAATCACATCCGTAATCATTTACAAGATCATCCGGTGAAATAACATTTCCTTTGGATTTACTCATCTTGATTCCGTTTTTACCTGTGATCATACCCTGGTTGAACAGCTTGACAAATGGCTCATCGAAATCAATAGCTCCGATATCATACAGGAACTTGGTGTAGAATCTGGAGTACAGAAGATGAAGAACAGCATGCTCTACACCACCGATATACATATCTACCGGCAGATATTTATCAGCTTTCTCTTTGGAAACCAGTTCTTTATTATTCTTATTATCTACATAACGGAGGAAATACCAGGAAGATCCTGCCCACTGAGGCATGGTGTTTGTCTCACGTTTTGCAGGAGCACCACAGCATGGGCATGTGGTATTTACCCACTCGTCAATAGCTGCAAGCGGTGACTCTCCGGTTCCTGTCGGCTGGTAGCTTTCTACCTCCGGAAGTCTTAACGGAAGCTGATCCTCCGGTACCGGTACCGCACCACATTTCGGGCAGTGTACGATCGGGATCGGCTCACCCCAGTAACGCTGGCGGGAAAATACCCAGTCTCTCAGTTTGTAGTTGACAGTCTTACGTCCGATACCCAGCTTCTCGATGATATGCGGTGCTTCCTTCTTCAGTACGGAAGACTCCATTCCATTCCACTCACCGGAGTTGATCATAGTTCCGGAAGCCTCTGTGTAAGCTTCTGTCATATTCTGAATTTCTTTACCATCTTTTGCGATAACCTGGATGATCGGAATATCGAATTTCTTTGCGAACTCAAAGTCACGGTCATCATGAGCAGGTACACACATGATAGCACCTGTACCATAATCAGCAAGTACATAGTCAGAAAGCCAGATTGGAAGCTTCTCGCCGTTCAGCGGATTGATTGCATAAGTACCTGTGAACACACCGGTCTTCTCTTTATCCTGAAGACGGTCTACATTGGATTTCATGGAAGCATCAAAGATATATTTCTCTACAGCCTCTCTTGTCTCGTCTGTTGCAAGAGATTTTGCAAGAGCATGCTCCGGTGCAAGTACCATGAATGTTGCTCCATGAAGAGTATCCGGTCTTGTTGTATAGACCGTGATCTTCTCTTCTCTTCCCTCAACCGGGAAATCGACCTCTGCGCCGTAGGATTTGCCGATCCAGTCTGTCTGCATCTTTTTAACCTTCTCCGGCCAGTCCAGTTTATCCAGATCACTTAAAAGTCTGTCTGCATATTTTGTGATGCGGAGCATCCACTGACGGAGGTTCTTTTTGGTAACCGGAGTGCCACAACGCTCGCAGCATCCGTTTACAACCTCTTCATTTGCAAGACCTGTCTTACAGGAAGGGCACCAGTTGATCGGGAACTCCTTCTCATATGCAAGCCCCTCTTTGAACATTTTTACAAAGATCCACTGTGTCCATTTATAGAATTCCGGATCTGTTGTGTTAACCTCCATATCCCAGTCATAGATCGCTGCGATATCGTTGATCTGACGTTTGATATTTTTGATGTTTGCTGCTGTAGATACTGCCGGATGAACACCCATCTTGATGGCATAGTTCTCAGCCGGGAGACCAAAAGCATCCCATCCCATCGGATGGATCAGATAATAACCCTGGAGCATTTTATAGCGGCTCCATACATCAGAGATCACATAGCCTCTCCAGTGTCCTACATGAAGACCGTTTCCGGACGGATACGGGAACATATCCAGACAGTAGTATTTCGGTTTCTTGCCATCATTGACATTTACCGGCTTTTTCTCCCAGTTTGTGCGCCATTTCGCTTCGATGGCTCTATGGTTATAAGGTGCAGCCATTTTTTTATTCCTCCTGACAAATTACTCAGTATTAATACTTTAATGCTTTCACACACTGCTATTAATTTTAACTACTTATGATGTATTTGTCAAACAAAAATCCAAAAACAGCCCTTTTCCATCAAAATATACATGAACCTGCAATCCTGGCCTGGTTTAGTTGACGCTTCTTTTTTCACATGATATAATTTCCTGCATGTATTTTCCTATATTATACATACCATACATATTTATCTTAGGAGGGAACGCATAAATGAAATCTTTTTATTCCTGGTACCGGAAGCATATTACCGGTGCGATCTTTACAGGACTGATCCTGGGTATCCTCACAGGACTTTTCCTGGCCGGACGGTTTGAACCTGTCCTCACTGTGACCAGTCTAATCGGAAGTATCTACATGAACGCCCTGAACATGATGATCTTTCCCATGGTCTTCTGTTCCATTGTCATTGGAATCTGTTCCATCGGAAACGCACGTACTACCGGCAAGATCACTGCAGCATCCATGATCTATTTTCTCTGCACAACGGCACTTGCCAGCCTGTGCGGACTGATCATCCCGAGACTGATCCATCTCGGAAAGGGAGTCAAATTTGAGATGGCAACAGCCGATATCCAGGCTACAGAAATGAGCAGTATCCTTGACACCCTGAAAAACCTGATCCCTTCCAACCCAATCGCCGCATTTGCTGACGGAAACATGCTCCAGGTTCTGGTGTTTGCCCTGATCATCGGTTTCACACTGATCGCAGTCGGTGAAAAAGGAACTCCATTCCTGAATCTGATTGATTCCATCAATGAAGTATGCCTGAAGATCATCACAACCATCATGTACTTTACACCCATCGGTGTTTTCTGTACCATCGTACCGGTTGTGGAAGCCAACGGAACTGAAACGATCATTTCCCTTGCAACACAGCTTGTCATTCTGTATGTGGCATTCTTTGGCTTCGCTATTGTAGTGTATGGTTTCTCTGTAAAGCTGATCGGCAAACAGAGTCCGCTGAAATTCCTGAAAGCGATCCTGCCAGCAGCACTGAACGCCTTCGGAACCTGCTCAAGCTCCGCAACCATTCCATTAAGCAAGCAGTGTATGGAAGAAGAAATGGGCGTATCCAACCAGATCACCAGCATCGCCATTCCTCTTGGTGCTACCGTTAATATGGATGCTGTATCTATCCTGATGTCCTTTATGATCATGTTCTTTGCAAACGCCTGCGGGATCCATGTAAGTATTCCTCTTATGATCATTATCCTTCTTGCAAACGTACTGCTTTCCGTTGGTACTCCAGGTGTTCCCGGTGGTGCTATCGCATCTTTCGCAGCACTGGCAACTATGGCCGGACTTCCTGCCGGAGTTCTTGGTGTTTATATCAGCATCAATACCCTCTGTGATATGGGCGCCACCTGTGTCAATGTTATCGGTGACATGGCATGCTGCTCTGTACTGAAAAATGTTATCCAGATTGAGGAAGAAGCATAAACAAATCTTTCTGAAGTGTTATTTAAACAGAATGCGAATTGCTTTACATAAAACATCTTATGTAAAGCAACAATAGCAAAAGCCGTAAGATATATGTTTAAGAAACTTTCACATATACTTACGGCTTTTCTGTTTATCAACTGTTCACATCCTGTATTCTTTATACTATTTAACGTAAATGATGTAACACAGAAATTTATATTTCATTTTGCTGACTTTATTTTTTCAGAACACGGTAATTTTCTTCTCTGTCGTAATCCTTATGGACCCCATCGTCCTCATATAAGGTATACTCCGCACCTTCATATCCGAGAAGCTGCATATTTTTTGTATCCAGAGCTGCCACACATTCCGCTGCTTCTGCAACCGGAATACATTTTCCCTTCCGGATAAACAACGGAATCTCATTCAGTGCCACCTCTACATAATGAACACCCTTTTCAAGGATCTCCTCTGCAATGGTTCCATCCGGAAGGAATTTCACAAACTTCATCTCCTCTGGAAGATATACATAACGGCCTCTTGCGTTCTGTTCATAAACCGGAGCGATCATGATCTCATTTCCAAGAAGCAGCTGGTCTTCCACATGTACAGCAATCTTATCCTCCGGATAAACAAAGCCCAACGGCCGGAAATACATATCATCGTTCAGAGCCGCCTTCATATATTCACTGTAAAGATACGGAATAAGACGATATCTTACACCGATCACATGACGGAAATCTTCCACATTTTCAAACTGGTAGCATTCCTGCTCTCTGGTACCGATCGCTGTATGATCACGCATCAGCGGTGTGAATACTCCAAGTGCCAGGAAACGAAGCAGCAGTTCTCTTGTTGTATCAGCACCAAATCCACCCAGATCTGCTCCTGCATACAGGAAACCACACATATTCAGAGATGGCATCATCTTCAGGTTCAAAAGGATATGAGCCCACCAGGATTTATTATCGCCGGTCCAGATCCCACCATAACGATGCATACCAATATAGGATGATCTGGAGAACATCAGAAAACGTTTTTCCGGATCGATCCGTTCAAAAGCCTCCCCTGCTGCTCTGGTCATATTGTAGCCAAACAGGTTATGGACTTTGTCATGCCGGATCTTTCTGCCATCCACATTATGGTAAAATCTCCGATAATCTTCCGGATTGTTTGCAACATTGCGAAGTGCACTCTGCATCTTCCAGATATGGATCTTTCCTTCCGTATCTTTTGCAAATTCTCCTGCAAGCTCTTTGACCTCTTTCATTCCCTCTGTGGAATAGAAGATCGCCGGCTCATTCATATCGTTCCAGAAACCGTCGATTCCCTTCTCGATCAGGAAACGGTATTTGTCACCGAACCATTTTCTGGCATCTTTGTTCAATACATCCGGAAAATGAGTATCCCCCGGCCATACAGCAGCTACAAAATCACTGCCGTCCTCTCTCTGGCAGAAGTAGCGGTTTTTGACACCCTCCTCATAAACATCGTATCCCGGCTCTACCTTGACGCCGGCATCGATGATCGGAATCAGACGGATATCCTGATCCTTCAGTTCCTTTACGAATTCCGGAAAATCCTGAAAATTCTCTTCACTTAATGTAAAGTCCTTATAAGACTGCATATAATCGATATCCATATAGATCATATCAATAGGAATATGATTTTCACGATATCCAGCTGCAACCTTCCGGAAATCCTCTTTTGTAGTATAGCCCCATCTGCTCTGGCCAAATCCAAAGGCAAATTTCGGCGGGATATAGCTTCTTCCGATCACATGACGGAACTGCTTTACAATATCATAGGGACTCTCCCCTTCGATCACATAAAGCTTCAGGTCTGCATTTTCGCAGGTTACCTTCATGGTATCCATTCTGGTATAGCCAATGTCAAAGGTGATCGCTGCCGGATAGTCAAAAAACATTCCAAAGGTTTCTTTTCCGGACACAATGATAAGATTATGTGCACCGTACAGGGAATGTTTATCCTCTGTATGCTCCGGATCATCGGTACAGTTACTGGTGTAAATGAATCCTCTCTTATTGATACCGCGGTTGGATTCTCCCAATCCGTAGACGATATCCTCTTCATCCATGATATAAGTAAAAGAAAATCCATCTTCTGCACAGATTTCTCCATATCCTGGCTTTCCTTCTGCTGTCTCAATGTTTTCTGTCAGTGCCTCAGTCTCAAAGGGCTCTCCATATACATATTTTTTTATCATTTTTCCCTCTCCTGTTACAGATTTTTGTAAAGAACAAATGCCTCATAAGGTTTCAGGACCACTTTCTTTCCAAAATCCTTTCTTCCAAGATTTGTGATCAGACATTCTGCATTTTTCTGAAATTCTTCCGGAATTTCCATTTCTGCCACATGCTCACTGAAATTGCAGACTGTGAGAAGCTTCTCTCCCTCAAGGGTTCTGGTATATGCAAAAATCTGATCATGATCTCTGTAAAGTGCCTCAAAAGTGCCGTAAACGATCACCGGTTTTTCTTTTCTTAAACGGATCAGCTTCTGATAATAATGGAAAATAGAATTCGGATCTGAAAGCTGCTGCTTCGCATTGATCTCCTTATAATTGGAGTTTACCCTGATCCATGGCGTTCCCTCCGTAAAGCCGGCCTGATGAGAATCCTCCCACTGCATTGGTGTTCTGGCATTGTCACGTCCTCTCAGCATCAGGCACTTCATCATATATTCCGGTGTATAAATACCTGCTTCTGTATATTCATGGAAATACTGAATACTCTCAATATCACGATAATCCTTAAGCTCTGTAAAATAAGCATTGGTCATTCCAAGCTCTTCTCCCTGATAAACATAAGGAGTTCCCTGCATCATATGAAGACAGGTTGCCAGCATCTTAGCTGAAGTTTCCCTGTATGCCGGATTATCATTTCCAAATCTGGAAACACTTCTTGGCTGGTCATGATTTCCAAGAAACAGACTGTTCCATGCTTTTCCCGCAAGCTCTTCCTGCCATTTGATCATAACCTTTTTAAATTCCTGGAAATCGTATTTCTCGGTAGTCCATTTACCATGGTCTGATCCCTGATCCTCTACATGCTCAAACTGAAACACCATGTTCAGCTCATTCCTGTCCTCACCTGCATATTTCTGTGCCTCTTCGATAGTCACACCGGAGGTTTCTCCAACTGTCATCACATCGTATCGGGATAAAACCTCTCTGTTCATTTCCTGAAGAAACTCATGGACCCTCGGGCCATGGACGCAGTAAGGACCAAAATCACCGTATAATCCTCCATTCATTTCTCCATCCGGATATGACTGATCCTTGGAGATCATGCTGATCACGTCCATTCGGAAACCGTCGATTCCTTTTTCACACCAGAAATTCATCATATCGTAAACTTCCTGACGAACCTTTTCATTTTCCCAGTTCAGATCCGGCTGTTTTCTTGAAAACAGGTGAAGATAATACATCTCTGTCTGAGGATCATACTCCCATGCAGGTCCTCCGAACGCACTTCCCCAGTTATTCGGTTCTTTTCCATTCACCGGCTCTCTCCAGATATAGTAATCCCTGTAAGGATTATCTTTGGATTTCCTACTTTCAATAAACCAGTTATGTTCATCGGAAGTATGGTTTACGACCAGATCCATGAGGATCTTAATGCCCCGTTTATGCGCTTCTTCAAGAAGCTTTTCATAATCCTCCATGGTTCCATATTCTTTATAGATCCTGCGGTAATCGGAAATATCATAGCCATTGTCATCCTGCGGAGATTCCAGCATGGGTGAGATCCAGAGAACATTTACTCCCAGTTCTTTCAGATAGTCCAGTTTTTCTATGATCCCGGGAATATCACCAATTCCGTCTCCGTTGCTGTCCTTAAAACTTCTCGGGTAAATCTGATATACCACGCTTTCTTTCCACCAGTTTTTTTTCATGGTAAATGGCCTCCTTTTTCTGTTGATTCTGAAATCAGCATATCCTATCCACCATTTAAAATCAACAGGTTTCTCGTGAAACTTAAATTACTGCCAAACTTTTCTGTTTTTTTTATGCAGTTTTAACAATAAAGCACTACTGGCCTCTAAAAATAATTTCCAACCGTATTTCGATGATGTGCCAGGAAAAGTCATCACAACATAAAAAAAGAGATCCTGCTACTCTTTTACAGAATCTCTCTTTACAAGCCAGACAGGGCTTTTTACATTTTTTTCGGCAGGTTCCTTTCCCTCTGCCATAAGAAGCAGCTTCCGCAAGGCCAGAACTGCTTTCTGATGAACATCCTGATGAATGGTGGTCAGCTTTGGCCTGACGATCTGCGCATAAAAATTATCATCAAAGCCGGTAATGGAAATCTGATCCGGAATCCGGATTCCCCTGTCTGTAAAAAAATTGATGGCCTCCACAGCTGTGTAATCCGAAGAAAATGCCAGAGCCTTTGTCTCCAGAAAATGAGGCAGCAGCTCTTCATATTTTTTCAGTCTGCGCCGGGGTTCCTGGGGAACCACCACATAGCGGGAGCGGCTGCAGAAGCCGCCATTTTTTTCCATAGCCTGTTTGAATCCAAGCCATCTGGCATAATCACTGTCCTGCTCTGTTTCCGCAACAAAAAGTGCCCGGTGGTATCCACAGGAATGCAGATATTCCCCGATCTGATATCCGCCGGAATAATCATCCACTCCTACATTCTGAAAGCTATATCCACCCTTCGGATAGGCATCGATCAATACCATTTTTTTATTCAGCTTTCTGGAAAGCTGATGATACTGTTCTTCATTATACCCTATAATGATAAGACCCTCCACATTCCAACGGGATGCCATATCTACCACATTATCGATCCGTTCACCGCCAATGAGCATAATATAATAGCCTCTGTTTTCTGCTTCGACCTGCAGCGTTCCGGTGATCTCTCCCACAAAAGAATCCTGCAGAGACTGCATACCATGAATGAAGGAAAAGCCAAGAACCACTCCAATGATCCTTGATCCGTGTCCGGATAGCATCACAGATCCCATGTGGGGAACATAATTCTGCTCCTTCAGGATCGCCGTGATCCGGTCAATGGTGCTCTGTGAAACCCGTTTTGTATTTCCATTAATCACATTGGATACGGTTGTACGACTGACACCTGCCATATCCGCGATATCCTGCAGCCTTATCATTTCATTGAATACTGCATCAGCTCATAATGAAGCTCACAGCCCTCATAGATTTCTGCCGGAAGTAATGCTCTGGCAACTACTTTCAGTTCCTCCTCCGGCTGGTCCACACGCTTCAAATGTGCATAATCTCCGTCAATCTGTTCCACGATATAATCACATACTAACATTTTTTGTCCTCTCTCTTTTCTTTTTTGCTCATACTTCAATAACCTGTATGAGCACAATTCGTTTCTCTGACTGCTTATTCACGAATGCATCTAAAAACAGGCTACAGCAAATGCTGCAGCCTGTCAACTCTTTATTCTGCCCTCAAAAAATATCTCTGTTTATTCGTCAGCGCCGTCGACCTTACTTGCACGTGCTGCGATTTCTTTCTCCTGGATATCACTCGGAGCCTGCTCATAGCGTGCAAACTCATAGGAGAAATCTCCGCTTCCACCGGTCATGGAACGAAGTACTGTGGAATAACCATAAATCTCAAGCAGCGGAACATCTGCCTCAATGATGGTATTTCCTTCGTGGTCCGGATTCATTCCGAGAACACGACCACGTCTCTTGTTCAGATCTCCCATAACATCACCGGTATATTTATCCGGAACTGTAACCTTCATGGAGATGATCGGCTCAAGAAGTACAGGAGACGCTTCCATAAAGCCCTTCTTGAAGGCAAGGATAGTTGCCATCTTAAATGCCATCTCAGAAGAATCTACCGGATGATAAGATCCATCGTAAAGGGTTGCCTTCACACCAACAACCGGATATGCAGCCAGAGGTCCCTTGAGAACACATTCCTGAAGTCCCTTCTCAACAGCCGGGAAGTAGTTCTTCGGAACTGCACCACCTACAACTACCTGCTCAAATACATAAGGTGTCTCCAGATCGCCAGATGGCTCAAAGCGCATCTTAACGTGGCCATACTGTCCGTGTCCGCCGGACTGTTTCTTATGTTTGCCTTCTACATCTGAATTCTTACGGAGTGTTTCACGGAACGGAACCTTCGGTTTGGAAAGCTCCACATCCACTTTATAGCGCTCCTTCAGCTTGCTGACAACGATATCAAGATGCTGATCACCCATACCGTAGATCAGGCTCTGACGGTTTGCACTGTCATTGACAACCTTCAGTGTTCTGTCCTCTGTCATCATCTTGGCAAGGGACTGTGCGATCTTATCCTCGTCGCCCTTTTTCACTGCCTTAAATCTCTTATATGTATATGGTGTGGAAAGTATAGCCTTTGGATAAAGGATTGGATTCGCCTTGGTTGCAAGGCTGTCACCGGTCTGTACACTGCCAAGCTTGGCAATGGCACCGATATCCCCTGCAAAAAGCTCCGGAACTTCGATCGGTTTGGAACCTTCCAGGACATAAAGCTTGTTTACACGCTCCTCTGTTCCTTTCTCTACATTAAGAAGTGTATCATCGGATTTCAGCACACCGGAGCATACCTTGATCAGAGAATATTTACCAAGGAACGGATCCGCGATGGTCTTAAATACATAGGCGGATTTTGCCTTGGCAAAGTCATAATTGGCCTCAAAGATCTCGTTAGTCTTCTGTGCGATACCATTGCAGGAACGTCCGCTTGGGCTTGGGAAGTAACCGCAGATATCATCCAGAAGGTTAGATACACCGCGAAGGTTCACCGGTGATCCCATGCATACCGGAACAATACTTCCATCCTGTACATTGGTTGCAATAGCGGCGGAAACCTCTGCTACGGAGAAGGTATCTCCCTCGAAATAACGGTCCATAAATTCTTCGCTTGTCTCTGCAACAGACTCCATCAGAGTTTCATGATATTTCTCAAGATATTCTGTCAGATAATCCGGAACCGGGCATTCTTCCTTGCCGGCCTTGTCAATATATCTTCTTCCTGCCTGCTTCACAACATTGACATAACCTACAAACTTACCATCCTCACGGATTGGGAAATGAAGAGGAGCGATTCTCTTGCCGTACAGCTCTGTCAGCTCTTCCACGACCTCACGATAGCTGACATCATCCACGTCCATATCTGTAACAAAGATCATTCGCGGAAGTTTATATTTCTCGCAGAGATTCCATGCCTTCTGTGTTCCAACCTGAACACCGGCCTTACCGGAAACAACGATAATCGCTGCATCTGCTGCGCTGACTGCCTCTTCAACTTCTCCCACAAAATCGAAATATCCGGGAGTATCCAGTACATTTACCTTCATCTTATCCCATGGTACCGGAATCAAAGAAGTTGTGATGGAAAAATGTCTCTTTATTTCTTCCTTGTCATAATCGCTGACAGTATTGCCATCCTCAACACGTCCGAGTCTGTTTGTCATACCTGCCAGATAAGCCATTGCCTCAGCCAGTGTTGTTTTGCCTGCGCCACCATGACCTAATAGGACTACATTTCTGATTCGGTCTGTTCTGAAAACGTCCATATGTAATACCTCCCTGTTTGTCTTACTTAATATGTTCACATTTTACTAAATTTCCATGCAAATTTCAAGTATTTTATTCAATTTTGACAACTTTTTTTCAGAAAGTTTTTCGTATTACCGTCAATTAATACAGAACAGTCGTCTATCTTTCAGAATTTCCGGTTTACATACTTTTTCACGGCATCCACAGAACGGTTCAGTACCAGCTCTTCCGGAAAATCCAGTTTGGTCAGAAGGTCTCTGGCAAGATCAAATTCCCCGATCAGAAGATCAAAATGGGCATCACTGTCCATAACCACAGGTACCCGATATTTTTTGCAGTATTCCAGCATGATGGTATCATTCTCCACTGCATTCTCGCGGTTACAGTCAGGGTCCATGGAGTGGTTGTTCAGCTCCAGGACTTTACCGTATTCTCTGGCTCCCTGTACAAGCGCCTCATAGTCAACCTCGTATCTTCCGTCATCCGGATGTCCGATGATATTGACACACGGATTCTTCATAGCATTAAGATAGGCCTCCGTATTCTCCTGTCTGCTGCCTGGTCTGATGCATGGAACATGAAGACTTGCAATGACCACGTCCAGCTTCTCCAGGGTTTTCTGCTCAAGATCTACCGTTCCCGCCGCATCCAGGATATTTACCTCCGAACCCAGAAGTAGCTGGATCCCGTACATTTCACGGGGTACCACCTTTATATTCTGGAAATAAAACTTATGACAGGTTCCGGGCATTTTCGGTGCATGCTCTGTGATTCCCAGGAGTTCAAGACCTTTATCGGAAGCAGCCCTGGCCATCTCGCGAAGTGTGCAGTATGCATGTCCGCTGGCTACGGTATGTGTGTGAAGATCCATAACTGACTGATATTTCATGATAAATTCTCCTCTGTATCTTATATTGTTTTTTTCTTATTATATTATACGTCCGAAATCTCCGATTTCTCAAGCCTTTTTCTATTGTTACTGTTCACTCCGTTCTCAGCAACACGCTTCGCGGAATATTACCAATGAACAGTAACTTTCTATTACTCTTCCCTGTTCGCAAAACATTACGGTAAACAGCTATAAAAATGGCCTTCCTGTTTCCGCTAACATTTGTTGACATTTTTCACACTTTCTTTTACAATATAGTCGTGATTTACACTATTAAAGAATAAAAGTAAAAAGTAACCTGAAAGGACTCTGAAGTACTATGAAAACCATAGGTTTTATCGGCCTTGGACTGATCGGCGGCTCCATTGCCAGAACCATACGAAAATTTCACCCGGATTATCGCCTGCTTGCCTTTGACAAAGACAGAAGTGCTCTGGCAGAGGCAGTCAGTTTAAACGTGATCAACGGGATCTGTGATATTGACGATGAGCAGTTATATAACTGTGATTATCTTTTTCTCTGTGCACCTGTAGAATTTAATGTGGAATACATGGAAAAGATCAAAGATTCTCTTGGAAAGAACTGTATCCTCACAGATGTAGGCAGTGTAAAAAGCGTTATCCACGAAAAAGTAACCGAGCTCGGACTTGAAGGACGCTTCATCGGCGGTCATCCTATGGCAGGCTCCGAACGCAGCGGTTTTTCCAATTCCAGTGATCATCTTCTGGAAAATGCTTATTATATCATCACTCCGGGAGGAGAAGTTGCTTTGGAAAAGATTTCTGATTTCACAGAGCTGATCTCCTCTCTTGGTGCGATCCCCCTTGTTATCACTGCAGAAGAACATGATTTCATCACGGCAGGAGTCAGCCACCTTCCTCATATCGTAGCCTCCGCTCTTGTAAATCTTGTAAATCTTCTGGATAACGACGCCCAGTATATGAAAATGATCGCAGCCGGCGGTTTCCGTGATATCACACGTATTGCCTCTTCTTCACCGGTTATGTGGGAACAGATCTGTCTGGAAAATCAGAAAAACATTTCCACGGTTCTGGATGAATTTATCCGTATGCTGATCCAGATCCGCTGTTCCATTGACAACAAAGAAGCTGACAACATCTTTGACATGTTTGCAAGCTCCAAGGATTACCGTGACTCCATTGACATTGTAGACAACAGCCTGATTCCCCGCTCTTATGTCCTTTATATCGATGTGGCAGATGAGGCCGGTGCCATTGCAACCATCGCAACCATCCTTGCAACAGAAAAGGTCAGCATCAAAAATATCGGTATTATCCACAACCGAGAATTTGAAGATGGCGTTCTGAAGATCGAATTTTATACAGACGCAGCTCTGGAGCAGGCTAAAGTGCTTCTTACAAAACGTAATTACAAGATCTGCGAACGCTAATATATAAACGGCAGCAGATATCCGATCTGCTGCCATGTATTTCAAAAATAACAATACAGGCAGGTACTAATATGGAAATCAAAAAAGCAAAAAAATTATCCGGCTCTCTTGCCATTCCCGGAGATAAATCCATTTCTCACAGAGCTGTCATGTTCGGCTCTCTTGCAGAAGGCACTACCAAAATCACAAATTTTCTGGAGGGTGCAGACTGTCTCTCTACTATTTCATGTTTCCGGAAAATGGGTATTAACATTGAAAATACAGAAGGAGAGATCCTGGTCCACGGAAAAGGTCTCCATGGTCTCAGTGCTCCGTCAGAGACTCTTGACGTCGGTAACAGCGGTACTACCACCCGCCTCATCTCCGGGATCCTTGCAGGGCAGGACTTTGTATCAGAGCTTACCGGCGATGCTTCCATCCAGAAACGCCCTATGAAACGGATCATGACTCCGCTTTCCCAAATGGGTGCCGATATCATAAGTCTCAACGGAAACGGATGTGCACCGCTTAAGATCTCCGGAAAAAAGCTCCATGCCATCCACTACAATTCTCCGGTAGCATCTGCCCAGGTAAAATCCTGCGTACTTCTTGCCGGAATGTACTCTGACGGCATTACCCGTGTAACAGAGCCGGTCCTTTCCAGAAATCACACGGAGATCATGCTGAATTACTTTGGCGCCAATGTAACCGCAGAGGGAACAACAGCATCCATCAAACCGGACCCATCTCTTTACGGACGTGAGATCCTGGTTCCGGGAGATATCTCTTCTGCAGCTTATTTTATCGCAGCAGGTCTTCTTGTTCCCAACAGTGAGATCCTTCTGAAAAATGTGGGGATCAATCCGACCCGTGACGGCATCCTTCGTGTATGCAGGGCCATGGGAGCAGATATCACTCTTCTCAATGAAACCACAGAGGGCGAACCTACTGCCGATCTTCTGATCCGCTCCTCTGCGCTTCACGGGACCACAATAGAAGGCGCGATCATTCCTACTCTGATCGATGAACTTCCAATGATCGCCGTTATGGCAGCTTTTGCAGAAGGAACCACTGTTATCCGGGATGCACAGGAGCTTCGTGTCAAAGAGTCCGACCGCATCCAGGTTATGACGGAAAATCTTCGGAAAATGGGCGCAGAGATCCAGGAAACCGAAGATGGCATGATCATTCATGGTGGAAAAGCCCTTCATGGCGCAGAGATCGATTCTCATCTGGATCACCGTGTAGCCATGTCTTTTGCAGTAGCAGGACTGCTTTGTGAGGGAACACTTTCCATCAAAAACGGAGAATGTGTCAACATCTCCTATCCGGAATTCTATTCTGATCTTTATAGTCTGGCAGAATAATTATCTTATATCCAGACAGAGAGCATTTTCATGTATCACAGCGTCTGTTCCATCAGATGACAGTGCATAAAATGCTCTCTTTTTTTATATTTCGTATAATTTTTATTTATTATGGATATCATAATTCCAAAATGAAACCATTTTTTTGATAAATTTTATCGTTTTTCCCACTTTCCAAATTCCTACTATTATGGTATTATTTTTTCGGAAAATAATTATTTCCAGAGAGGAGCAACGATTATGAAAATTTTGTTTTATGACACCAAGAGCTACGATAGGGAATTTTTTGAGAAGCTGCTTCCATCTTATCCAGGTATTGAAATTAAATTCATTGAAGCAAATATCCATGAAGAAACCGCAGCTCTTGCCCACGGCTACGATGCCATCTGTGCATTTGTAAATGCAGATCTCGGCGCACCGGTCATTGAAGAACTTCACCGCCAGGGTGTAAAACTGATCCTGATGCGCTGTGCCGGATACAATAATGTTGATCTGGAAACTACAGCAAAATGCGGGATCCAGGTGGCACGTGTTCCCGGTTATTCTCCGGAAGCAGTTGCCGAACACGCCATGGCACTGGCTCTTACCGCCAACCGGCACACCCACAAGGCATATATCAAATGCCGTGAAAATAACTTTGCACTGAACGGTCTCATGGGCGTTAACTTTTATCAGAAAACAGCCGGAATCATCGGCACCGGAAAAATCGGTCAGGCAATGGCAAAAATCTGCCGCGGCTTTGGCATGAAGGTAATTGCTTATGATCTTTTCCCTAATAAAAATCTTGACTTTCTGGAGTATGTTTCATTGGACGAACTCCTTTCCACCAGTGATCTGATCAGTCTGCACTGTCCGATGACTCCGGAAACAGAGCATCTGATCAACTCCGAAACGATTGCAAAAATGAAAGATGGTGTGATCCTTGTAAATACCTCCAGAGGCGGACTGATCAAAACCGATGACCTGATCGCAGGTATCCGTGATCACAAATTCTTCGCCGTTGGTCTGGATGTTTACGAAGAAGAATCTGCATATGTATATGAAGACATGTCAAGCAGCATTCTTCCTACTTCCACGATCCAGCGTCTTCTGTCCTTCCCAAATGTAACCATAACCTCACATCAGGGATTCTTTACGGTAGAAGCACTGACCAATATTGCGGAGACAACCCTGGAAAACGCAAAAACTTTTATGGATGGAGCTGAAATGAAAAATCTGGTCCACTGATCAGTCTCAGACCTGACATGCAAAATCCCCCGGATACTGATCGTTTATCTGTATCCGGGGGTCTTATTTTGTTCTTTTGATTTTAATAGATCTCGTCAAAAGACTGTCCGTCATCGTCTGTGTAATAAATGCGCTTTGCATCCTGAGTGAAGATCAGCTTCTGTTTCCCTGCATCATCAAGGCTGCACTGCTGATAGGTTACGCCATCCTCTACCGGAAGCATACTGTCTGCATTATCATAGTCTGCAGCAGTCAGATTGGAGGGTACATGGCCATACTCATAAATATACTGGGCCACTTCATCTTTATCTGTATAAGTGCCATTTTCATCCAGTTTCTTTTCGCTCTGCGAGTCTGCTGCATCCGATGAATCGGACCCATCTGTATCTCCTGCTCCTGCAGCATTTTCAGAATCCTGCAGCTGCTCCAGGTCGCTTTCATCAGCTACTGCCATCTCATCGTCACCATTCTGGTCCATGGCCTCCACTTCATCCTCACTCAGAGGTTCCAGGTCATCCTGAAAAGCGGATTCGTCGTATTTTTCCTTATCTTTGCAGCCTCCCAGCATCACTGCCGCCACCCCCGTAACCACCAGGATAAAATATCTGAACTTTTTCATGGATCAATCTCCTTTCATGGAATATCGTTCTCGTAAAAGTGCAATTTCTCTTTTCCATCCTTCATCATCATTTGGTGTCTCCAGAATAAAGGGAATTCCCTCAAGAGCCGGATGGCACACCACATTCACAAGTGCATCCAGGCCGATCTGACCTTCACCGATCTTTGCATGACGATCCTTATGACTGCCCAGTCCGTTTATACTGTCGTTAAGATGAACAGCCTTCAATCTGGAAAGGCCGATCACCCGGTCAAACTCATCAAGAACACCATCCAAATCATGGACAATATCATAACCGCCATCCCATACATGACAGGTATCCAGGCAGACACCCAGTTTATTATTTTTTTCCACCCTGTCAATGATATCACGAAGCTCCTGAAACGTTGCTCCTACTTCTGAACCCTTGCCGGACATAGTTTCCAGAAGGACGGTCGTACTCTGTTCTTCTGTAAGGACATCATTGAGAATTTCCGCAATTTTGGTAATTCCCATCTCAGTTCCCTGCCCTACATGACTGCCCGGGTGAAAATTATAATAATTTCCCGGTGTATATTCCATACGTTTCAGATCATCTGCCATGATCTCTCTTGCAAAATCTCTCAGATTTTCTTTTGCGGCACAGGCATTCATGGTATACGGTGCATGTGCCACCAGCTTTCCAAAATGATTTTCCCTGGAAAGCTCCAGAAATCTTTCCACATCTGCGGGATCGATCTCTTTTGCCTTGCCTCCTCTGGGATTTCGGGTAAAAAAAGCGAACGTATTTCCGCCGTTTTTCAGCATCTGACGTCCCATGGCAGCATAGCCTTTGGACGAACTTGTATGATTTCCGATATATAATACCATATCAGCACCATCTCCCTGTAGTTTATATTTCTGCCTTTTGGCCTAATTATTATATCAAAAACTTCTTTTTCTGAAAAGTCCGCGATTCTTTCTTTACAATACTTACCATTCTTTCTATAATAAAGATATCTTTACATACGAAGGAGAAAAAGAATGGCAAACGACAATCGAAGGCGGCCGCCTCATGGCCATGATCCGGAGCAGGCACGCAGAGAAGCCGCCAGAGCACAGGAAGCACGGCGGAAGCATTCTGGTTCTGCATCCCGTAATTCCCGTTCACATTCCACTGGGACTCGCAGGAATGACATCAGCAAAAAATCCAGATATTACCAGGTACGCCGTCAGAAAATGTTTCTTGCAGCTGGCGGGATCCTGATCATACTTGTTCTTGTGATCATTTTTTCCGCACGTGCATGCATTTCTTCCCGGAAAGCTGCAGAAGCCGCCGCTTTGCAGAAGGCACAGGAAGAGGAGGCCGCAAAAAAGGCAAAAGAAGAAGCTGCTGCTGTGAAAGATCCCGTTTCACTGACGCTCAGCGTAGTCGGGGACTGCACGTTGGGTACCGATGAGACCTTTGATTATGACACAAGTCTGAACGCATGCTACGATAACAACGGCAAAGATTATTTCTTTAAGAATGTAAAAAGCATCTTTGAGGCAGATGACCTGACAATTGCCAATTTTGAAGGAACCCTCACCGATTCCGATGCCAGAGAAGATAAAACCTTTGCATTTAAAGCACCTGCCGAATATGCTCAGATACTCACCAGCGGTTCCGTTGAAGCCGTAAACACTGCAAACAATCACAGCCACGATTACGGAGAGCAGAGCTACACGGATACTCTGACTGCTCTGGACAATGCGGGCATTACACACTTCGGTTATGATGATACTGCAGTTATGGACATCAAGGGAATCAAAGTTGGTCTTGTCGGAATTTACGAACTGAAGGATCATCTTGGACGCGAACAGCAGCTGAAAGATAATATCGCAAAGGTCAAAGCAGATGGAGCAGAGCTTATAGTTGTGATCTTCCACTGGGGCAATGAGACCGAAACAGTTCCCGATACCAATCAGATGACCCTTGGCCGTCTTGCTATCGATGAAGGTGCAGATCTGGTATGCGGCCATCATCCGCACGTACTCCAGGGAATCGAAACCTATAAAGGAAAAAACATCGTCTACAGTCTTGGCAATTTCTGTTTTGGAGGAAACAGTTCTCCAAGTGATATGGACACCATGATCTTCCAGCAGACCTTCACTGTCACCTCAGAAGGCGTACAGGCTGATAACGTGACCAATATCATTCCCTGTTCTATTTCTTCCGCAGATGGCTACAACAATTATCAGCCAACTCCTGCATCCGGAGATGAGGCATCCAGGATCAAATCCAAGATAGAGGAACGCAGTGCTGCGATTCCTGCCGCGGATTCTTCATCCGCTACATCGGAAGGCTCTGACAGTGAAGAATAAATAGCATAACAAAAAATAATATCCCAACAGATCCTGTAATAATGCATGTTTCCATGCTGCGATCCGTTGGGATATTATTTATATAAAAAGTAATTTTAAATCTTATTCGATCATCATGGCATCCCCGAAACTGAAGAAACGATATCTTTCCTTCACAGCTTCTTCATAAGCAGCCATAATATGTTCTTTTCCGGCAAGGGCTGAAACTAACATCAGAAGCGTGGACTCCGGCAGATGGAAATTAGTGATCAGTCCATCGATAGCTTTGAATTTATATCCAGGATAGATAAAGATCTCTGTCCATCCGCTTCCGGCCTTCACGATTCCATCCTCTCCGGCTGCGGACTCCAGGGTACGGCAGCTGGTAGTTCCCACAGAAATCACTCTTCCGCCGTTTTTCTTTGTATCATTGATCAGTTTTGCCTGATCTTCTTCTACAATATAAAACTCCGAGTGCATATGATGCTTTTCTACATCATCCACCTTTACCGGGCGGAAGGTTCCGAGACCTACATGCAAAGTTACATGTGCAATATTCACACCCTTCTCCTTTACTTTCTCAAGAAGCTCCGGCGTGAAGTGAAGTCCTGCGGTAGGTGCGGCAGCAGATCCCTCATTCTTTGCATATACAGTCTGATAACGGTTCTTATCCTTCAGCTTGTGGGTAATATACGGCGGCAGCGGCATTTCTCCCAGCTGATCCAGGATCTCTTCGAAAATCCCCTCATAATGGAACTGGATCAGACGGTTTCCCTCATCTACAATATCAATGATCTCACCCTTCAGGATACCGTCACCAAAAGTGATCTTTGCACCAGGACGTGCTTTTTTTCCCGGCTTTACAAGACACTCCCAGATATCATTTTCGCGGCGTTTCAGAAGCAGGATCTCGATCAGCGCTCCTGTCTCTTCCTTGTGACCATAAAGACGTGCCGGGATAACCTTGGTATCATTGATCACAAGACAGTCTCCCTTATGCAGGTAATCCAGTATATCGGTAAAATGACGATGTTCGATACTTCCATCTTTCAGGGACAGATGCATCAGTCTGGAAGAACTTCTGTCCTCCAGCGGATCCTGAGCGATCAGTTCCTGTGGCAGATCATAATAAAAATCTGATGTTTTCATAATTATTTTTCCACTTCCTCTTTCCACTGTTTGCGAAGCCTGCGGACCTCGTTCCACTCTTTGTTGGTCAGATCAGCTTTTGGTAAAAGATCCGGCCTCCATTTGGCTGTACGGATGATAGACTGCTCTCTTCTCCATTTATCCACATTGGCATGGTGTCCGGAAAGCAGCACCTCCGGAACCTTTTTGCCATGCCATTCCTCCGGGCGGCTGTACTGGGGATACTCCAGAAGATTCCCGGAAAAGGATTCCGTCTCACCGGATTCCTGATTATTCAGAACACCTGGTACCATTCTGGAAATAGAATCCATCATGACCATAGCCGGAAGTTCTCCACCGGTAAGTACATAATCACCAATGGAAACATAGTCTGTTACGATTTCTTCCAGAACACGCTCATCAATTCCCTCATAATGACCACAGAGGAAAACCAGGTCTTCTTCCAGGGCAAACTCTTTTGCCATATCCTGATTGAAGGTTTTTCCCTGAGGAGTCAGAAAGATCACGCGGGGTTTCCTTCCAATACGTTCTGCAATGGATTCATAAGACAGATATACCGGCTCCGCCTGCATCAGCATTCCGGCTCCGCCGCCATAAGGATAATCATCTACCTTCTGGTGCTTATTGAATGCAAAATCCCGTATATTGATCGCTTCCAGTGATAACAGTCCCTTTGTAATGGCACGACCTGTAATACTTGTGTTCATTCCGTTCTCGATCATTTCCGGAAATAATGTAAGTACATGATAATTCATTTAAACAAGCCCTTTCATCAAATGTACAGTCATGGTATTTTTTTCCACATCCACATCAAGAACACAGTCATGGATCGCAGGAAGCAGGATTTCCTCGCCATCCATACGATCTACAATATAAACATCATTGGCGCCGGTCTCCATCACATCACGGAGCACTCCGAATTTCTCCCCATTCTCCAGAAGTACCTCCATTCCGATGAGATCCGCCACATAATATTCGTCCTCGCCAAGCTCCTGTGCCTCTTCACGTGGGATCCAGAGCTCACGGCCCTTATACATTTCAATATCATTGATGTTGTCAATGCCTTCAAACTTCAGGATCGCAAGATTTTTAAAAAACTTTACATTCTGAATATTCAGTCTGCGAAGCTCTTTTCCTGTATCCAGAAGCACATATTCAATATCAAGAAAACGCTCTGCGTCATCCGTTGTCGGAAAAACTTTTACTTCACCACGGACGCCATGGGTCGTTGTAATAACTCCTACCTTTAATAAATCTTCCATTTTTGCTCCCTTTCAGAGTAAAAACAGGAGCCATGGAATCCACAGCTCCTGTCTCTTTTTCATTGCAGAATATCTACAATCACTTTTTTGCTGCTTTTTGAAGAAGCCGCTTTCACAACAGTACGGATTGCCTTGGCAATTCTGCCCTGTTTTCCGATAACCTTACCCATATCGGCCGGTCCGACCTTCAGTTCAACAACAATCGCGTCGTCTTTTTCAGTCTCAGTAACGACTACTTCATCCGGATTTTCAACAAGAGATTTTGCAATTACTTCTACAAGTTGTTTCATTACATACCTCCTTGCTCCTGCCTCATTGAGGCCACAGATCCAAATCTGTCAGGTATTATTTCTCGATTCCGGCAAGTTTAAGAAGCTTAGCAACTACCTCTGTAGGCTGAGCACCAGCTGCAAGCCATTTTTTTGCTGCCTCTTCATCGATTTTGTATACGCTTGGGTCAAGGTTCGGATCATATGTTCCGATCTCTGCGATGCATCTTCCGTCACGTTTGCAGCGGGAATCTGCTACTACGATTCTATAGAAAGGTGCTTTCTTCTGTCCCATTCTTCTTAATCTGATCTTAACTGCCATTTTTGTTTTCCTCCAATTATCTTTCTGAAAATTTATTGTTATTTATTAAAAGGGAAGCTTAAAGCCGCCTCTTTTTCCCATATTCATCTTGCCGCCTGTTAATCCCGGCATCTGTTTCATCATCTTCTTGCTCTGCTCAAACTGCTTCACAAGACGATTTACTTCTGTAATATCCACTCCGGCGCCTCTGGCGATACGGTTCTTGCGTGAGATGTTCAAAATGTTGGGGTTACTTCTCTCCTGAGGTGTCATGGAAAGAATGATGGACTTGGTACGGTCCATAGCCTTCTCATCGATCATACCCTCGATATCCTTCATCTTACCGCCCATTCCGGGAAGCATGTTCAGGATACTGGAAATACCACCCATCTTGTTCATCTGCTCCATGCTGGTAAGATAATCATTGAAGTCGAAGTCCATTTTCTTCAGCTTCTTTTGCATCTCCTGAGCCTGTTCCTGATCCACAGATGCTTCCACCTTCTCGATCAGACTCATTACATCGCCCATTCCAAGGATCCTGGAAGCCATACGTTCTGGATAAAACTGTTCCAGATCTGAAAGCTTCTCTCCCATACCAACATAGAAGATCGGTTTGCCGGTCACGGCTTTAATGGAAAGCGCAGCGCCGCCTCGTGTATCACCGTCCATCTTAGTCAGGATCACACCATCAATGCCGACTTTATCAGAAAAGTTCTGCGCCACATTTACTGCATCCTGTCCTGTCATGGCATCAACTACAAGCACTGTAGCATCTACATTCACATTCGCTTTGATATCCTCAAGCTCCTGCATCATATCCTCATCAATGTGAAGACGTCCTGCTGTATCGATGAGCACAACATTCTGCTGATTGGATTTCGCATGCTCGATAGCTGCTTTTGCAATATCCACGGGATTCTGCTTATCTCCCATGGAAAAGACCTCGACGCCCTGTTTCTCACCGTTTACCTGCAACTGTGTGATCGCTGCCGGACGGTAAACATCACAGGCCACAAGCAGTGGTTTCTTTCCCTTGGATTTCAGTTTGCCTGCCAGCTTGGCAACCGTCGTTGTCTTACCTGCACCCTGAAGACCGACCATCATAAGAACGGTAAGATCCATTCCCGGTTTGATCGGAAGCTCTGTTGTCTCACTTCCCATCAGGTTGACCAGCTCATCATTTACGATCTTGATCACCATCTGTCCCGGATTCAGACCATTCATAACATCCTGTCCGATAGCCTTTTCCTGAACGGATTTCGTAAACTGCTTAACGACCTTAAAGTTAACATCCGCTTCCAGAAGCGCCATCTTAACTTCCTTCAGTGCTACCTTGACATCAGCCTCTGTGAGACGGCCCTTGCCCTTCAGCTTCTTAAATACATTCTGCAGTTTATCTGTTAAACTCTCAAATGCCATTGATCATAACTCCTCTAATATCACATTGGAAATCGCCGCAATATCTTCGGCGTGGTACTTGTCAGCCAGTTCATGGATCTTTATGACCTGACTGCGGATGTTCAGGAATTTCTCGACCAGATGAAGCTTCTCTTCATATTCTTCCAACGTCCGATTGCACCGTCTGATCATATCATGCACACCCTGTCTGCTGATGCCAAGTTCCTCAGCAACCTCACTTAAGGAATAATCCTCAAATACCACACTGGTGTACACCTGCCGCTGCCTCTCTGTCAGAAGCTCTCCATAAAAATCAAATAAAAATGTCTGCTCTACAAATTTCTCCATCTGTAATCACCTTGGCTATCATACACGATTCCGGCACACCTGTCAAGGGTTTTTGCTTTACAATTTTATTTTTTCCTGAATTTCACAAAAAAAGGCCGGAAAAGCACTTTTCTGCTGGGTTTTGCAGGCTTTTCCGACCTTTGTTATTCTATTTACCTCTTATTAATAAGTCTTATGCTTCGATCAAAACATTTCCTTTGTCATTTTATCGATTTCCTTATCCACTGCCTCATATACACCTGGGATACATGAGAAATTCAGGCCATGAGTGGTGCACGGAATAAAATAAAGCTTACCACAGTCTCTGCAAAGCTGATCTGTTGACTCTTCGATCATTTCCTGATTCCAATCAAAGCGATCTACTTTACCGTTATCGATACCACCCATAAATGTGATATCTTTTCCATATTCTTTGATCAGCTTCGGAAGATCATTAACAGACATACAGCCCTGCCATACATCAATTCCCATCTCGATCATTGTCGGAACCAGTGTTGCACTGTAGCTGTCATTATGGTGGATGATCAGTTCAACACCATGATCATGGTAATATCCGTAAATACGTTTGTAAGAATCCATAAAGAACTCACGGAACATATCCACACTGATAAATGTAGACTTCTGTGTTCCCCAGTCATCATGATGGAAGACAACATCCGGTTTCATATAGGTGCAGACCTGCTCTGCCCATTTCAGTTCCCACTCTGTAATATATTCGATCAGTTCATGCATGGCTTCCGGCTCTTCGTAGAAATTGATCATGGTATTCTGGATCTCACAGAGATAATGGCACATCTCAAAAACTCCAGGTGCAACCATTGCAGTAACCATGGTTTCATTCCGGTCAATTCCGGCAACTGTCTCCTGGCATTCTTTCCAGTCCTCTGCCGTGTAGTTGATGTCCGGTGCCTTTACATATTTTTTCCACTCTGCGACGTCCGGACATACCAGATGCTCCGGATCATGGAGCGGAAACGCTCCCGGTGTTCCTGCAGGCCAGGAATTATAATATCCCCATCCGCATTTTACTGTTGGTGCACCAGGTCCTTCCGGCATCATAGGATACTTCGTCTGATATGGAGTATTCAGAACAAATGTCAGTCCCTCATACTGTTTTACAAAACGATCCGGATTTCCTCCGCGGATCACTTCCAGCATATTTTGTCTTTTTGTTAACATAAACGCACCTCCTCTACGTTATTATGCAGGAAAGCCTTTTTTCCGCACTTGTTTTGCCACACCCCAACATAAAAGGCTTGTTTCTGCACTTGTTTTTTCCTTATGATTCTATTATACTGTAAATCAAAAGAATCACAATTCCACATAATATGGCTATTATTCCTGTTTTTTCCTACAAAATATAGGAAGGAGGATTTTCCTTGAAACTCAGTGCAAAACTCATATGCTATCACCTGCAGAAATCATTTTCCATGCATACATCCAGGCTGGATACATCCCCCACCCTTTCCTGCCCTTCCTGCTTTGAAAAGAACACCGTTCTTCAGGATGGACGTGTTTACCTTATCACAGATCCGGATTTTCAGCTCACTTTTCATCATCCCCAAAATATTCTGTTCCTGATGATTGGAAAAATCTATCAGAACTACGAATTAACTCAGCCAAACATGTGTATCATCCCTGAAGATATTCCAGTCAATATTGTCTTTAACAGGATTCAGGATATTTTTATCCTCTATGATCAGTGGAATCAGTCCCTGATGGATTCCCGTCTCCGGAACGCATCTATCCAGGAGCTTCTGGATCTTACAGCTTCCATTATTCCCAATCCAATGATGCTGATCGGTATGGATTTTACTATCATTGCCTCCAGAGACTGGAATCTAAGTGATCTTTCCAATTCTGTTTTGGGTTCCACTGAAAATTCCTGGGCTATTGTGGACAGCCTGAAGCAGGATCCTCATTACGAAGAGGCTTTTTATAAAACCGGATATTTTTATTATCCGGGAAATGGCCTTACTGCTCCTTCTCTTTGCGTAAATATCTCCAATAATGATAAAGCAGTATACAGGCTGATGTTTTCCGAAGGTGAGGTTCCCCTGGATGATACGTTTGGTTTTGTTCTGGAGTACCTTTCCCAGATGGTATCCCATGCACTTTCTACAGGAATCATGCACAGCCGGGATAAAGCTTTTCCTCTGCATCAGATTTTTATGTCCATTCTGACTGATCCCGGAGCTGATTATGTAAAAATCAGTCAGCAGCTGACAAATGTGGGATGGCTTTCTTCCCATATGTATCAATGCATCCTGATCCAGACCGGACTGATCGACCAGAAAAATCTGACCCTTAATGCCATCTGTAACTATCTGGAAAATACAATTCCTGCCACCTGTGCCACGGAACATAAAGGCAATGCTGTGCTTTTTATCAATCTGGATCTCTGCACTCTGACTATCCATGAGATTTCCGATAAGATCGAGGGCTTTATCAAAAGCAGCATGTTAAGCGCCGGATACAGCCGGAAGATGCTTGGACATTTCAATTTCCACCGGCAATACACGCAGGCTTCTGTTACCCTGCAGGTTGGAAAACGCAAAAATCCCGCAGAAAGTATCCACTATTTTGACTCCATCGCTCTGCCCTATATTCTGGAACAGGCAACCAGAAAGCTTCCTGCTTACATGGTCTGTCACGAAAAGCTTCTGTCAATGAAATATAAGGATGAGGCAAAGCAATCTCATCTCTATGAAACACTGCGTTGTTTTCTGGAGCACAACCAGAACATTTCTCATACTGCCAGCGCTTTATTTATCCACAGAAGTACTCTTCTTTATCGTCTGGATAAGATCAAAGCTTTTCTGGATTCAGATCTTACAGACAGAAACGAGATCCTGTATCTGTTGCTTTCTTTTCATCTGATGGATATGGAAGAAGAAAACCGGAATGCAAGATCATAAAAAACGGGAACTCTCTTAAATATTTAGCGTTTTCCCAGCTGCCAAAATGCAACTGCACTGGCTGCCGCCACATTCAGTGAATCCACACCGTGTGCCATTGGAATACATACTGTATAATCACAATCCGCAATGGTCTCCGAAGCAAGGCCATCCCCCTCTGTTCCAAGAACTACTGCCAGTTTTTCTTCTGCCATCAGATGAGGATCATCAATATCAAAGGAATCCTCCCTAAGAGCCATGGCTGCCGTCTTAAATCCCATCGCTTTCAGAGACCGGATTCCTTCCGTTTTCCACTCTGTTTTTTCATCAAAAAATGTCCATGGTATCTGGAATACGGTTCCCATGCTGACACGGATCGCACGGCGGTACAATGGATTGCTGCACCCCGGTGTCAGCAGCACCGCATCCATCCCAAGAGCCGCCGCAGAACGAAAGATCGCGCCTATATTAGTAGGATTTACCACATTTTCCAGAACTGCGATCCTGCGGGCATTTTTGCATACATCGACTATATCAGGAAGCGCCGGCCGGCGCATTGCACAGAGCATTCCTCTTGTCAGCTTGAATCCAGTCAGCTGCGTCAACACATCAAATTCTGCCGTATAAACCGGGATGTCTCCACAACGACGGATCAGTTCTTTTGCCTCACCCTCAACATGTTTATGTTCCACCAGAAAAGAAATCGGCTGGCACCCGGAATCCAAAGCTCTCTCAATAACCTTCGGGCTCTCCGCAATAAAGATCCCCTTCTCCGGTTCTGCCCGGTTCAAAAGCTGTATCTCCGAGATCCTGGCATATACATCCAGCTCCGGAGCGTTGAAATCTGTGATTTCTATGATATTTGACATGGTTATTTTTCTCCTGTTCTGTCTTCTTGTTTTCATCCTGCTATTGTAACAGAATCTCTTTGCAAAAGAAAGCCAGGTGCTATATGTTTCCACCTGGCTTTGCTGCTACTTGTAAAACAATTTGTTTATATTCAGATTCTCACTTCCATCCACCGGATCATATCCCCGATCACTTCATCTTTACAATACTCATTCAGGATCTCATGAAAAAGTCCGCCGTAGATCTTCATCTGCTTGTCTTTTGATCCTGCTTCTTTAAAGAAATCATAGGTATCCTGTACACTTACCAGACCGTCTTTCTCGCCGTGTGTCATAAGGACCGGATAATGGAACTCTGCTTTTTTCTCTTTGAACCAGTCAAGTCCGTCGCAGATCGCATAGCATAACCCCGCTGTAAAGGACTGTTTATTGTATGGATCTTTTCCGTACCAGTCTACCACTTCCTGTACAGAGCATACACCTGAACCCAGCTGATTGGCAAGGCGCGTATGTACATCCATTTCTCCCGGCACACCACGTATCAGATTGCCGTTATCTGCGGTCAGCGCACCACTGGTAATGATCCCCCGGAGTTTTTTGTCCGGATATTTGGCTCCGTACAGAGAAACCGTAAATCCGCCCATGCTGTGTCCCAGAAGAAATACCGGGATATCCGGATTTTCCTCAATTGCCATATCCACAACTACGTTGGTGTCGTCCAGAAGCTCATTGAAATCTGAATAAAAAGTCTCTTCACCTTCAGACCGTCCATGTCCTCTGTGATCAAAACGATAGGTTCCGATTCCCGCCTCATGAAGTTTTTCCGCAAAATAATCGTACCTGCCCTGGTGCTCACAGAGTCCGTGGACAATCACGATCACCGCTTTATTGTCTGCTGCTGTTTCTTTTTTCAGATACAGTTTCGTTCCGTCAAACGATGTGATCATACTTTCACCCATAATAAAACCCTCCCTTTTCTTTCTGCGAGATACATATCCCCATTATATGTCTCACGCTATCTGATAGGTTTATCATATCATGAAATCTGTATTTTGATAACCCCTATTACTAATTATCAGCAATTATATGATTTTTACAAAAAGTAATGAAAAATAGAGGAGTGACATATTTTGTTCTCTGAACTATAATCACCTCAGTACAAAGGGGCTGTCGCACTAAAAAATTAGTGCGACAGCCCCTTCTTTTTTCATTGTTAGGGCAAATCCCTAACAAAAACGGCAACGGAATATCTACATTTCCGCTGCCTGAATTTCTTATTCTACTTCTTCCGGCTCCATGCTGAGCATATGGCCTTCCTGATTTCCAATATCATATTTCTGTCCGTATTCCTTGAAATACTGGTAGTAGTCCGCACTGTTTGTGGGATAGATCTTGGAATCGTGAATATGAAGATCAGATCCTGTCTCTCCGCTCTTCATAAGTGCCACCATAGCACTTGCACAGTGAGTTGCGATACGACAGAAACTGTTGAGGATATCACTAAATACCGTTCCCTCTTCCAGTCCGCATTTGCCCTGGCTCAGTCGCTCTGCATGACGCATCTTCAGTACATCACAAAGTCCTGTGATCACAGCTCCGAGAGGTGCTACTCTCTGTGCCATTTCTTTATCGTCTTTCATGAAAGCATTGCAGGTTATATTGATATCCTCACGAACTGCCTCCATAACAACATTCAGCTCATCCCAGGCTTCCTGTGAAAAATTCGTATGGTTATCATGCATTTCATTGGACATATGAGCAATGTAAGAAGCATGATCACCGATACGCTCAAAGTCATTGATCGTATGCAGATACAGTGAAGTCTGTCTTGTCTGTGCAGAATTCATCTCTCTCTTTGTCAGCTGGATCAGATACTCTCCTAGACGACTTTCATACTTGTCGATCAGATCCTCTTTTCGCTGAACCTTATCATACTTATCCTGCTGATAATCATTCAGAAGATTCATGGCTCTGTTGACATTCTTACGGAGCTTCTTGGACATTCCGTTCATTACACGGTGACACTGTGCGATAGCAAGGGCCGGGTAATTCAGAAGACGCTCTTCCAGAAGATCAAAGTCTGCCTCATCTTCCAGATCTTCTTTGTTATCCTTAACAAGCCAGCATACCAGCTTCTCGATCTTTGAAATAAACGGGAACAGCACGATAACCGTTGCCAGACGGAAAACTGTGTTCAAAAGTGCGATCGCTACCGGTGTCATGGTCATATCCATAAATGTAAAATGTACAAACGCATTCACGGTATAAAAGATCACAGACCAGAGAATCAGACCAAACAGGTCATTGATCAGATATACAAGAGCCGTTCTTTTACCGTTCTTATTTGCTCCGATGGCTGAGATCAGAACTGGACATGCAGCACCAACACCGATACCAAGAACGATCGGAAATGCACTTGCAAATGTCAGGATACCGGTTACGGAAAGAGCCTGGAGCACACCGACTGTTGCAGACGCACTCTGGAGTACCGCAGTAAAAGCGATACCTACGAGAATACCTGCGATCGGATTGGAAAACATAGTCAGCATCTTGATGAACATCGGACTCTCACGCAATGGAGATACCGCACCACTCATCATCTGCATACCTGTCATCAGGATCGCAAAACCAAGCATGATATTTCCCACGTTCTTATGTAAGGTACGCTTACAGAACATACGGAAAATAATACCAACTACAGCCACAACAGCAGAAATAGTTGCTGTGGAAAGAACACTAGCGATTCCATTAGATCCTTCAATATAAGAAAGACATAAGATCCAGCCAGTAATACTGGTTCCGATATTGGCTCCCATGATGATACCGATCGCCTGTTTCAGTTTCATCATACCGGAGTTTACAAAACCGATCACCATAACTGTCGTCGCAGAAGACGACTGGATCACACTGGTAACACCAGTACCAAGTGCGACACCCTTCAGCGGAGTATTGGTCATCTTATAAAGAAATGCTTCCAGCTTATTACCTGCTGCCAGCTTCAGACCATCGCCCATTAGGGACATACCAAACAAAAATAATGATACTCCACACAACAAAGATAAGATCATTGAAAAAATTGCCATAATTTTCTCCTTTGTCATACTCGCTTCCTGTCATAACCTGTCAGGAGCCATGTTATCCTGAAAATGCGACTTTACATTTCCTTAATCTGGATTTTTCTTATTTTTAACATTTTCCCATTTATTATGCCACATCAATTTCCATATTACAACAACAGATTTATTTCGAAAATAAAAAAATTCGAAGGCAGCGGATTATCTTCCAAAACTCTGCCCTCGAAATGGGGATTTTTGAGTGATTTTTCACAAAATTTTCTATTTTTCCAGGCGCATCAGCATATCATCCAAAATATCTTCCAAATACCCTCCCGTTGTTTTTTCCCCTTCTTTTTTTATCTGGAGCATCGCTTTCAAATCTTCATCGGACAGGCAGATGATCAGTTTCCCGCTTTCCCGTAGACTTCCCCGTGCAGCCATTTTCGCATGTTTATCCGCTCCTTTTCTGGAAATAATGATCGCAACTTTACGGAGAGCTTTTTCGTACAGATATTTTTCTGTAGTGTAAATTTCCCTCTGAGTAATAGGCTTTTCATAGTTTTTAAACTCGAACACGATATACTTCGTAGAAAAATACTTACAGATCGTGTCAAAAAAATCCTGTGTCACCCCGTTTTTGATCTTACAGCACATGTCAAAACGATACAGATCTTCCTCTGTTGTCTTCTGCTGCTCCCACAAAGTCAGATATTCTCCAAGGATATATTTCAGAATAGAAACACAAAGTTCCTCATATTTCTTGAAAGCTGCACTACCGGTCTCCAACACTTTTAACTGCGCTATATAGCTGTCAGCAACCGATTCCGGATCCGTATTCTCCATCTGGCTGCTTTCCTCAAAGATAAAAGGCTCCGGTCTCTCCGGTTCTATGTTTTCCACCGAATAATTCAGAATCGAGATCAGTTCGTTCTTCAGTTCCGGATAGTCCTCAAAGAGCCACAGCACATTTCGGATGTCCCAGACATATCCAAGCTTCGCCTCTTCGTACTTTCTCTTAGTCTCATCAGAGACCAGATTCGCCACTACACAGATATTTTGTAATGGCAGATCCTTTTTCTGATCTGACACTGCTTTTCCAACCAGACGGCTATAACTCTGCAACCGTTTAAGTGTAGCGATTTCTTTGGAATCACTGTACATTCTGGTCATAAAGACCCATTCATCGCTTTGGAAAGAAACCCCTTTATATGTAAGGTATTTTTCAAAAAGCTGCTTAAAGCGGGCCATATTTTCCCAGTTTTTCATCTGCACATCACCCTCTGAATTTATATAGGGTTCTACGCAGAGATTGCGAACGACCTGTTCTGTCACTTTTATGTTCGGCGCATATATCAGGCTTCTGTACATCCGGCTTTTGTTTGGCACAGAACGTGGAAAATCTTCCGGAAATCCCTTTAATCTGGCTATTTCTTTGTGTGTGATCTTATGATAGACGCCATGGATACGGATCAGCGGCATTTTTATCAGATTCAGACGAACCTGCCCGGATTCCCGATAACCGCCTTTTTCCCAACACAAAACGCTGTCACCGGCATGCGAAGCATCAATCTTCTCTTTCGCAAAATCAATTCTGTAATACCAGGAATCCTGTGGATTCATTTCCACCCAGCCATCCAACAGGATACTACTCTTATGGACCTGCACCGGCATGATCATATCCGAAGCATTCACTCTTTTTGAAACAATATATGCAAATTCTTCCCGCAGCGGAAATGCAGTAACCTCCGAACTCTGGATATTTTTATGCGTGATATGGTATCCATATTCTTGCAGCTGAAAAATGTGCTCCTTTATGAACCCTTTCCATAATTGCTTTTTCATAACAAAAAGAATGGCCGGCGGTCGTCTTCTTTGCACCAGGGTCAAACTATAAAACACCTCTTCTGCTTTCGACTGCGTCAGATCAAAAGCCCAGACATCACTGTCCGGAACTGTGGCAGGATCTATGGAAGAAAGGCTGCATGCAGTTACATTTTGACTTATATTTTCCTGATAGATCTCTATCACTTTTCTGTCCGGCTCATATGCTTTCAAAATCTCATAACCGGCATTTTGAAAACCAAGAGTCAGCGCACCGATACCGGCATTAAAGATCACCACTGTATTCTTCATATATTTTTTCCTATCTTATTATTTGTACTGTGACAGCAGCTCCAAAAGCTTACCACTGTTGATTGGTTTGTTATAATTGATCCCCACAAGCCAGGATATTCCCTGTACATTTCTGTAAAGACTCCGGATAATTTTTCTCCTTTATCTGCTCTATGGCTGTCCGGGCACTCTGGTTTCAGTTCAATCTCCTCTCTGGCACTACCGGCATAAGCATGTACCCGTCACCCCTTCTTAATATCCCCTGAAAAGCAAAATAATTTCACAGCATCATATGTCTATATGATACCATGAAACTATTTTTGCGTAAAGATTTTATAAAAAAGCCTCAGAGTATTTTCGCATATACATACTCTGAGGCTTTCTCTATAGTCCATATATATTTTTTACTCCACTGTCACGCTCTTCGCCAGATTTCGTGGTTTATCCACATCCAGTCCTTTGGCTACGCTTACGTAGTAGCCCAGAAGCTGAAGCGGGATCACTGCCAGGGATGTTGCAAAGTGCGGGTCTGTTTTCGGGATGTAGACGGTGAAGTCTGCGGTATCCTCGATATTGTAATTACCAAATGTGGTCAGGCCCATAAGGTAGGCGCCGCGGCTCTTACACTCAACCATATTGCTGACTGTTTTTTCGTAGAGATCCGGCTGGGTCAGCACACCGATCACAAGAGTCCCGTCTTCGATCAGGGAGATCGTTCCGTGTTTCAGCTCTCCGGCAGCATAGGCTTCAGAGTGAATGTAACTGATCTCTTTCATCTTCAGACTGCCCTCCAGGCTGATAGCGTAATCAATTCCTCTTCCTACAAAGAAAGCATCTTTTACATTTGCCTGTTTTGAGGCAAACCACTGGATACGTTCCTTATCTTCCAGGATCTTACAGATCTTATCCGGAAGTGTCTGCAGTTCACTGATATAATTGCTGTAGGCTTCTTCTGTGATCGTTCCTCTTACCATTGCAAACTGGATCGCCAGTGTATAAGCTGCGATCAGCTGTGTGCTGTACGCCTTGGTAGTAGCTACAGAAATCTCCGGTCCGGCCAGAGTATAAAATACATTATCAGCCTCACGTGCAATGGAAGATCCCACTACATTAACGATTCCCAGTGTACGAATACCATTTTCCTTGCATTTACGAAGTGCTGCAAGACTGTCTGCTGTTTCACCGGACTGGCTGATGATCACTGCAAGGCTGTTGGTGTTAAGGGCCATTTTTCGGTAACGGAATTCGGAAGCGAGCTCTACTCTTACCGGGATCTGTGCAAGATCCTCGATCACATACTGTGCTGCCATTCCTACGTGATAAGCGGAGCCGCAGGCTATGATATAGATCTGCTGGATGTTCCGGATGCTTTCTTCTTCCAGGCCAACTTCACTGAGGTCGATCTTTCCATCCTTGAGCACGGAATTCAACGTATCCAGTACTGCCTTTGGCTGTTCATGGATCTCTTTCATCATGAAATGCTCATATCCGGCTTTTTCCGCTGCTTCTGCATCCCATTCAATGGTTTTCAGCTCTTTCTCGATCTCATCTCCATCAAGATTGTAGAAGGTGACTTCGCCTTTTTTCACACGCGCCATCTCCAGATTGCCGATATAATATACATTGCGGGTGTATTTCAGGATCGCCGGTACGTCAGAAGCGATAAAGGATTCATCTTCTGCCACTCCAAGGATCATGGGGCTGTCTTTTCTGGCTACATATATTTCACCCGGATAATCCTTGAACATGATCGCAAGGGCATAGGAACCACGGATACGTACCATGGAATGTGTGATGGCATCCACCGGTGTTCCCTCATATTTCTTGTAATAATAATCGATCAGCTTGACTGCTACCTCGGTATCGGTCTCAGAATAGAAAGTATAGCCTTTACGGGTGAGCTTATTTTTCAGTTCCTGATAGTTCTCAATGATGCCGTTGTGGACTGCTACGATATTACCGTCGTCTGTCATATGCGGATGTGCATTGTTCTCAGAAGGTTCACCATGAGTTGCCCATCTGGTATGACCGATACCACAGGTTCCCGGTACAGTCTCTCCGCCGTTTGTCTTTTCTGACAGAACTTTCAGTCTTCCCTTGGCTTTGATCACTTCCGTCTCGTCCTCGCCGTCACGTACGGCGATTCCAGCGGAATCATATCCTCTGTATTCCAGCTTGGAGAGTCCATCTAAAAGGATCGGAGCTGCCTGGTGTCTACCTGTAAATCCTACAATTCCACACATATTTATCTGTCCTTTCTGTCTATGCAGGTATTTTCGCAAAAGACCGGGCTGTTACATCATATGCAACAGTCCGGTCAGAAGTTTCAGTTATTGCAATATAACACGTCCTACAGTATAGCACGTACCACTCTCGGTTTGCAACCCGCTTTTTCCAGAGCTGCAACGATCTGATTCTTATGATCTGTTCCGAATGCTTCCATAGTGATCCGAAGTTCTACGGCTGCATTTCGGTTGGTACTTACAAACTGGTTATGATCCAGTTTGATAACATTACCCTGATTTTCAGCGATCACACTTGCAACACGTACCAGTTCACCTGGCTTATCCGGAATAAGTACGGATACGGTAAAGATACGGTCACGCTGGATCAGTCCGTGCTGTACAACCGATGACATGGTGATCACATCCATATTTCCACCGCTTAAGATGGAAACGATCTTCTTATTCTTTACATCCAGATGACGGAGAGCTGCTACAGTAAGAAGTCCTGAGTTCTCTACGATCATCTTGTGGTTTTCTACCATATCAAGAAAAGCCACGATCAGCTCATCATCATCGATGGTAATGATATCGTCCAGATTTTCCTGGATATATGGGAAGATATTTTTTCCCGGAGTCTGTACTGCAGTACCATCTGCGATAGTATTTACGTGAGGAAGCGTTACGACCTCACCTTTCTCCAGGGATGCCTTCATACATGCTGCGCCTGCCGGCTCAACACCGATGACTTTGATGTGTGGGTTCAGAAGCTTCGCAAGTGTAGAGACACCTGTAGCAAGTCCGCCCCCTCCGATCGGTACCAGGATGTAATCTACAAGCGGAAGTTCCTGTACGATCTCCATGGCGATAGTTCCCTGACCGGTTGCTACTGCCGGATCGTCAAATGGATGGATAAAGGTATATCCTTTTTCTTCTGCAAGGGCAAGTGCGTGTGCGCAGGCTTCGTCATATACGTCGCCGTGAAGGATAACCTCCGCACCGTAACTCTTGGTGCGCTCTACCTTGATCAGTGGTGTGGTAGTTGGCATGACAATGACTGCTTTTACTCCATATTTATGTGCAGCATAAGCAACACCCTGGGCATGATTTCCTGCAGATGCAGTGATCAGACCTTTGTTCCTCTCTTCGTCAGAAAGTGTGCTGATCTTGTAATATGCGCCACGCACCTTATATGCACCGGTACGCTGCATATTCTCTGGCTTCAGATAAACCTTATTTCCCGTCATATCTGAGAAATAACTGCTGTATATCAGCTTTGTTTCCTGTGTCACTTCTTTTACTTTTGCTGCCGCTTCCTCAAAGCTCTCTAATGTAAGCATTTGTATTTAGCTCCTTTCTTCTACGTCAAAGAGGGCGTTTACAAATGCGTCTGCATCAAATTTCTGCAGGTCATCGATACTTTCGCCTACTCCGATGTATTTTACTGGTATGTCAAGCTCAGACTGGATCGCTACTGCGATTCCGCCCTTGGCTGTACCATCAAGTTTGGTAAGAATGATTCCGGTAACGTTTGCGACCTCGGCAAACTGTCTTGCCTGGGAAAGCGCATTCTGGCCCGTGGTTCCGTCAAGAACTACCAGCGTTTCCAAATATGCTTCCGGATACTCACGTTCCAGAATACGGTAAATCTTGCGAAGCTCTTCCATAAGGTTTTTCTTATTATGAAGTCTTCCTGCGGTATCGCAGATCAGAATATCTGCATTTCTGGCTTTGGCTGCTGCCACTGCATCATAGACAACAGATGCCGGGTCTGCTCCGTCCTGGCCGCCGATGATCTCAACGCCTGCACGGTTGGCCCACTGTGTCAGCTGCTCCCCGGCTGCCGCACGGAAGGTATCTGCTGCCCCGAGGATGACCTTTTTTCCCTGATCCTTTAATTTACCGGCCAGTTTGCCTACGGAGGTAGTCTTACCTACTCCGTTGACACCGATCACAAGGATCACGGATTTCCGGTTCTCAAACTCATATTCTGTGCTTTCTACCTGCATCTGTTTTTTGATGCTGTCGATCAGAAGCTGTTTGCACTGGGACGGCTCCTTGATATGCTGCTCAGCAACCTGCTCCTTTAAATGCTCCAGAATGGAGGTGGTTGCGTTAATGCCGATATCTCCCATGATCAGGATCTCTTCCAGTTCTTCATAAAAATCATCATCAATACTGGAAAAACCGCTGAAAATGGAATCAAAGCCGGCAACGATATTGTCTCGCGTTTTGGTAAGTCCGCTTACCAGACGTTTAAAAAATCCTTTTTTTTCTTCTGCCATACTGATTCATCCCCTCTGCTACTGGGTAAGCTGGTTCTCTACTAAATCTACGGATACCAGCGTGGATACCCCTTTTTCCTGCATGGTAATTCCATAAAGCCTGTCTGCTGCATTCATGGTACCACGTCTATGTGTTATTATAATAAATTGTGTGTTCTTCGTCAACTTCTGAAGATATCCCGCAAAACGTCCTACATTGGAATCATCCAGTGCAGCCTCGATCTCATCCAGAAGACAGAATGGTGAAGGCTTCAGATTCTGGATCGCAAAAAGAAGTGCAATGGCTGTCAGAGCTTTTTCCCCACCGGAAAGCTGCATCATGTTCTGAAGTTTTTTTCCGGGCGGCTGGGAAATGATCCGGATCCCTGCCTCAAGGATATCCTCGTCTTCCGCAAGTTCCAGAGTTCCCCGGCCTCCGCCGAACAGTTCTTTGAAGGCTTTATCAAATTCTTTCTGGATCTCTCCGAATTTTTCGCTGAACTGCTTCCGCATGCCCTCATCCAACTCCTGGATGATCTGTTCCAGCGTTTTTTCCGCTTCCAAAAGATCGTTGTACTGACCGCTTAAGAACGTATGCCGTTCCAGAAGTTCTTTGTAATCCTCAATGGCATTGACGTTGACAGAGCCAAGAGCTCGGATCTCGTCCTTTAATTTATGGATCTGCTGCTTCATCACATGCCTGTCATTCATTTCTTCTTTCCTGTACTGCAAGGCATTATTCGGAGTGATCTCGTATTCTTCCCACATATAGGAAATCCTTGCTTCCCGGTTCTCTTCGATCTTTTCTGCCTGAGTCTTCAGTCGGAAGCATTCTTTGTCCAGAAGACTGATCTGGCCAGACAGCTCATCACGCTTTTCAAAAAACTCCTTATGGCTTTTTGTGCGCTCTTCCTTTTCCTGCTGCCATTTTTCCAGCTGTTTTGCAGCCACCTCTTCTTTTGCGGCAAAGCCTTCGATCTCCTTACGGACCTTGTCGATCGTCTTTCTCTTTTCTGCAGTTTCCTGGCTGCCTTTTTCCAGAGAATCCAGAATTTCTTCCCTCTCTTTCGAAAGAACTTCGATTTCCTCTTTCAGGCGCCGCAGATTTTCCTTTATGAAGCTTTCCTTCTGCTGGGATGCAGATGCGTCAAGACGGATCCTTTCCAGCTTCTCTGAAGTCTCCGCTTCGTCCTTTTTCCAGTCCTCCAGCTCCTTCTGCCGGGTCTCGATAAACGTTTCCAGCTCTTCCTCATCCCTTTTGGATGCTTCAAGTTCCTGCGTGATCTTTATGTTATCTGCCTGCATGTCTCTTGCCTGAAGACGGATCTCCTCCTGCTCCCTCTCGATCCTGGTATAACCGCCGCGGATCTCCTCCGCTTTTTTCTCCAGCTGTTCAATGTTCAACCTGGCTGTATTCTGCTGAATGGATTGTTCCTGAAATTTCTGCTGCAGCGCCGCCACAGTATCACGCATCTCATTTCTTCTGCTGCGGTTATCTTCCATGGACTGTCGGATCTCATGATACCCGGCTGCCAGCTCTTTTACCTTCTTTTCCAGTTCCTCGATCTCACGACGACGCCCAAGAAGATTGCTGTTGTTCTTAAAAGCTCCACCGGTCATGGAACCGCCTGGACTTAAGGATTCTCCCTCCAACGTTACCATACGGATACTGTATCGGTATTTTCTTGCAATGGCAATAGCATGATCGATATGATCCACCACCAGCACTCTGCCAAGAAGATATCCGATCAGACCGTCATATTCCTTCTCTGCAGTTACCAGGCCACTGGCAAGACCAATAGCTCCCGGTTCGTTCAAAGCACCTCTCTGATTAAACTCGCCTCTTGAAGAAATGCTGTTTAACGGGAGAAAAGTCGCACGACCATACCGGTTTTTCTTCAGGAATTCGATCATCTGCTTGGCAGTCTGCTCGTTATCCGTAACGATATTCTGAATACTTCCGCCAAGAGCTGTCTCAATAGCGATCTCATAATTTTTTTCAACGTGAATGATATCCGCCACTACGCCACGGATCCCAGGAACATGATTCTTCTGTTCCATGACACGGCGGATACTGTTTCCATATCCATCATAACGTTCTGTGATATTGCGGAGGGATTCCAGTCTGGATGCCTCTCTATGATAGGACGTCTGTTCCTTTTCCAGCTGTGTATTCTGCTGTTTAAGGGTTTCCTGGATGGCATGTATCTCTTTTGTAAGACGGCTGCCTTCTTCTCTGGTTTCCTGAATGGTCTTCGTGATAGTGTCGTATTCCTTCTGTGCCTGATCGATTGCTGACTGCTGCTCCTCTTCCTGGGTTTTCAGGGAAAGGATCCTCTGACTGATTCCTGCTTTCCGGATATCCAACTGCTCCTTCATGGCATCAAAACGCTGTGCCTTACCTTTGGTGTTTGCACGGGAATTAAGGATCTCAATGATCTCATTCTTACCATCTTCCACTGCCTGGGTGCATTCTTCGATGCTGCTCTGGATATTGTCCATTTTTTTCTGCTCGTCAGCAAGTTTTCTGTCGATCTCCCGTAAATTTGCCTGAAGATCTGCTTTTTGCTCTTCCAGAGCTTCCTGGTCTGCAGATTTTTTCTCCGTATCTTCCTGAACTGCTAAAAGACGGCTGCGATAATGACTGTCATTCTGCTCTCCTGCCAGGATCTGTTCATGAAGAACATTGATCTCACCGGACAGCTGTTGTTTACGGATAGCACGATCCCGGCTTTCTTCCCGCAACGCCTCCATCCGCTCATTCAGCTCTTCCAGTATTTTTTCCAGACGTTCATATTCATCCTTGGTACGACTATGAGCATCCTGGGCTTCTTTTAACTGATTTTCTGCGATCCTGGTTTTTTCTTCCAGCTCGCGGATCAGATTTCCGGTGTGTTCATATTCCAGGAGGAACATATTTATATCCAGCTCTTTCAGATTTTCTCTTTTTGCCAGATATATTTTTGCAGTCTCAGACTGACGTTCCAGCGGTTCCAGCTGCTTGGTCAGCTCACTTAAGATGTCCGTGACACGGACCAGATTCTGTTGTTCTTCCTCAAGCTTCTTCAGTGTGGTATTTTTTCGTCTTTTAAATTTGACGATCCCGGCTGCCTCGTCAAAAAGCTCTCGGCGTTCTTCGGGTTTTCCACTTAAGATCTTATCGATCTGACCCTGTCCGATGATGGAATATCCTTCTTTTCCGATACCGGTATCATAGAACATCTCATTGATGTCCTTTAAACGACAGGAGCTGCCGTTGATGCGGTATTCGCTCTCACCGGAACGATACAGTCTTCTGGTAACGGTTACTTCTTCAAAATCCACCGGGAGCTTGTGATCACTGTTATCAAGTGTAATAGCCACGGACGCAAAGCTCAGAGGCTTGCGAAGCTCCGTTCCTGAAAAGATAACATCCTGCATATTCCCGCCTCGAAGCTGCTTGGCGCTCTGTTCTCCCAGAACCCAGCGGACTGCATCGCCAACATTACTTTTTCCGCTGCCGTTAGGTCCTACGATGCCGGTGATCCCGTTATGAAATTCAAAATTTATTTTCTGTGCAAAGGATTTAAATCCCTGCACCTCTATATTTTTCAGATACATTGGCCACCTGCTGTTATTTTATACTGCGTATTGCCTCTAGGGCTGCAGCCTGTTCTGCTGCCTTTTTTGTATGGCCGGTTCCGGTTCCCATACTTTTTCCATTGATCAGCGCCTCCACAGTAAAGCTCTTGCTGTGGTCCGGTCCCTCTTCTTTCAGAAGACGATATTCCACCGGATGATTTCCGCCTTCCTGTACCATTTCCTGAAGCACTGTCTTGCTGTCATAAAAAATCCTCTTATCCTCCAGATCGTTCAGGATAAATTTCATAACAAAAGCCTGTGCCGGTTCAAATCCACCGTCCAGATACATAGCCCCGATCAGAGATTCCAGGGCATCAGAAACGATGGAATCTCTTTTACGACCGCCCATCATTTCCTCACCTCTTCCAAGGAGGATAAACTCCGGAAGCCCGAATTCTCTTGCACAGTAGGCAAGACTCTTTTCACATACCATGCTGGCACGTTTCTTGGTCAACTCACCTTCCTGATTATTCCGGAATTTTTTGTACAGGAAATCACTGCTGATCAGCTCCAGCACCGCATCTCCAAGAAACTCCAGGCGCTCATTGCATCCAAGCTTTCCAAGGTGTTTTTCGTTGGCATAGGAGCTGTGTGTCATTGCCTGCTCCAGTAAAGATTTTGCGGTAAACTGGTATCCGATAGTCTGCTCCAGCTTTTTTAAATTATTTTCCATTTCTTCTTCCCTTCGTTACTCGGCGAAGAGTCTCCACTGCATCGCCGACAGTAACGATCTCCTCGGCTTCCTCCGGGGCGATACGAACATCAAAAGTTTCCTCCAGATCAATAAGAATCTGAAAAAAATCCAGAGAATCCACTCCCAGATCATCCACAAAGGTAGTTTTTTCTGTAATGGCATCCATATTTCTTCCCAGAGTTTTTTCGATGATGGTCTTCAGCATTTCCAGTTCCACGACTGTTCGCCTCCTGTTCTGTCTGTAATATTTCCGGCAATCCCGGTTTTATTTTTTTTCGCTTTTTTCTTCCGCCTGTGCTTTCTGCTCAGCTGCTATAAACTCCTCGATCTTTTCATTGATCTTCTCTTCCTTAAACTGCTCGCACTGAAAGATCGCATGACGGATTTCTACGCTTTTGGCACTTCCGTGGCTTTTGACCACAAGACCTTTCAGACCAAGAAGCGGTGCTCCGCCATATTCACTGGCATCAAATGATTTTAAGGTTTCCTTAAGAGCAGGTTTTACCATCAGAGCTCCCATTTTACTGCGAATGTTTGTCATCATACCTTTTTTGATCATAGATATCAAAGTAGCTCCAACACCTTCATAAAGCTTGAGGATCACATTTCCTACAAAAGCTTCACAGACTACTACATCTGCATAACCTGACGGGATATCTCTCGCCTCAATACTTCCGATGAAATTGATATCCTTACATGCTTTTAACAGAGGGAAGGTAGCCTTTACCAGCGCATTGCCCTTTTCTTCCTCAGCACCGTTATTAACGATAGCAACTCTTGGTTTCTTAATACCCACTACATTTTCCATATAGATGGAACCCATCTGCGCAAACTGTACCAGATGATCTGGTCTCGCATCTACATTGGCACCACAGTCGATCAGAAGGGAAACGCCCTTTGCCGTAGGGATCAGCGGAGCAAGAGGTGGTCTCCGGATTCCTTGGATCCTGCCTACGATCACCTGGCCTCCTACCAGTACCGCACCGGTGCTTCCGGAGGAAACAAAGGCATCGGCCTCCTGTTTTTTTACAAGATTTAATCCCACTACAATAGAGGAATCTTTCTTTTTCTGGATGGCCATGACCGGAGGTTCCGCAGTCTCGATCACCTGAGACGCATGCACCACACGAATCCTGTCCTTAGGATAATCCGGGTATTTCCGAAGCTCTGCTTCGATCACATCCTGTACTCCTGTAAGGATGACCTGGATGTTCTCTTTTTCTTTCACAGCTTCCACTGCGGCTTTTACCGGTTCCTCGGGAGCATTGTCACCACCCATTGCATCTACAACGACTTTTACCATTTCTGACATATGTTGTCCTTTCTCTGTCCGAAATCTTTTCGGAATGCATATGGTACACTGTAGTGAAAATCCTCATACACATCCGTATAAGGATTTTCATTGCAGAGTACCAAAAGTTAAGCGGATATTCGAAATCCGCATTCGCTACCTACTCATAACCGAATAACTGCTTCGCAGTTTATCCGGTTAACGTACCGTTATTTATGATACTAGAGTTTTGCCTGAGAAGTCAATATCTTTTACTCTTTCTGATTTTCAATCTGTTCTGCAAGATCATTTAAATATACCCAGCGATCCATTTTTTCATCCAGCTTCTGCTGGATTTCCTGCTGCTCGTCGGAAAGCTCCCTGAGTTTTCCCGCATTTGTGGCATTGGCAGCCATCTCTTTGTCGATCTGCTCCAGACGTTCTTCCAATGCTGCGATGTCATCGTCAATAGTGTCAAATTCTTTCTGTTCTTTATAGGTAAATTTCAGTTTCTGTTTCCGGTTCTGTTTCCAGGTATCTGCAGCGGATTTCTTTTTCTCAGGCTCAGCTGTTTCTCCCTGTACTGTACCGCCATTCATATCTGAACGCGTTTCCAGAGACTGTCCCTTTCTTTCCTTTGCTTCCAGATAATCCGTATAACCGCCCTCATACTGGACAAGCCGGCCATCTCCCTCAAATGCCATAATACGGTTCACCACATTATCCAGGAAATAGCGGTCATGGGACACTGTGATCACGATGCCGGAAAAAGAATCCAGATAGTCCTCAAGAATGGTCATGGTGGGAATATCAAGATCATTTCCGGGCTCATCAAGAAGAAGAACATTTGGCGCCTCCATCAGAACCTTCAAAAGATACAGTCTTCGCTTCTCACCTCCGGAAAGCTTCTCCACCGGGGTGTACTGCATGGCCGGATCAAAAAGAAATCTCTCAAGCATCTGGGAAGCTGTGATCCTTCCTTCTTTTGTCGGAACATATTCCGCCACCTCACGGATATAATCAATCACTCGCTGTCTTCCATCCATATCCGGAACGTTTTGTGCAAGATACCCGATACGGATCGTTTCTCCGATCTGAATCTCTCCGGAATCCGGCAAGATCAGTCCATCTGCCATTTTAAGAAGTGTGGACTTACCGCAGCCATTTGGCCCGATGATCCCGAGACGCTGATCACGAAGAACAATATGATCAAAATCATTGATCAAAAGACGACCTTCGATGGTTTTACTTACATGATGAAACTCTATGGTTTTCTTTCCCATACGGGTCTCAATGGAATCCATTTCCACATTCTGCTCTTTCAGCGGGGTTTTTCCCGCCTTCAGTGCTTCCAAACGGTCAAGCCTTGCTCTCTGTTTTGTACTTCTGGCACGACAGCCTCTTGCTGCCCATTCCAGTTCCATCCGAAGTACACTGCGGCGCTTCCGGTCACTGGCAAGCTCCATTTCCTCTCTCTGCGCTTTCAGCTCCAGAAATCTGGAATAATCTCCTGCATAGGAATATAATTTTCCGTGGCTGATCTCCAGGATCCGGTTTGCCACACGATCCAGGAAATAACGGTCATGAGTGACCATGATCACCGTCCCACGAAAATTCCGGAGAAAATCTTCCAGCCATATGACCATTTCTCCGTCCAGATGGTTGGTAGGCTCATCCAGGATCAGAATATCAGCCGGATTTAAAAGCATCCTTGCCAGCGCCACTCTTTTCTTTTCACCACCGGAAAGATTATCCATATTGATATTCTGATCGGTAATACCAAGTGTATTCAGCATGCGTCTGGCCTCACTTTCGGTACTCCAGTCCTTCTGCCATTTGCCTTCTGCCACATAGTCCAGAATGGTCATATGCTGCGGAAATTCCGGAGTCTGGGGAAGCCAGCTGATCCGGATCCCGTTCTGGGTGATCACCTGCCCTTCGTCCGGTTCTTCCTCTCCGGCGATCACGCGGAGCAAAGTAGTTTTACCGGTTCCGTTTACACCGATGATACCTATTTTTTCTCCCTGATCGATGCCGCAGGAGATATCATCAAATATCACCTTATCTCCAAAAATTTTGTGGATATGTTCTATATTAAGAATGTTCATGCGCATTTTCTCCGTTTTCTTCCAAAGTATATAAAAATCATTTCCATGATAGCGAATTTCCACGATTCCGTCAAGAATCACTGTTATGACAGGGGAAAGGGCTGTACCTCAAATCTGGAAGTACAGCCCTCTTGGGGGATTGTTTTTTATCTGGATCTTGGTCAACAGTTTCTGGTGTCGCCAGCTGCTGCCCTTATTTTTCGTATATCCACCGCCTTTCGTATCTTTTGACGCTATTTTAAAAAAATTATCAGGAAATGACAACAGACCTGTGACAAAATGACAGTTTCCATGAAATATGACATTTTTTATGTTAAATATCTGCTAAAACCACGTTCATTCCTGATAATTTTCTACACAATACGTCATTTCAGGCAAAAATCCGATATTGGATATACATAAAAGTTATGATATACTATTTTTACTACTCTTTTATAAACCGGAGGTTATATTATTTTGAATATTGCAATTATTGATGACATCTCAACGGATGCAGAAGCCCTGAAGAATATCGCTGTTTCCTATTTTGAGAAAAAACAGATCCGGGCAGAAATCTGTTATTTTTTCAGCGCAGAAGAATTTTTTGAAGATTATCAGCCCGGAAAATTTCAGATCCTGTTCCTGGATATTTATATGGACGGAATGACAGGTATGGAAGCTGCGCGCAGGATCCGAAGACAGTCCGATAACTGCATCCTTGTTTTTGTCACTACCAGCAGTGATTTCGCTGTGGAAAGCTATGATGTAGGAGCCTCCTATTATCTTCTGAAACCATTTCAGCCAGAAAAACTCTGTTCCATTCTGGATTCCTTTCAATCCAGGCATTTACTGGCATCCCGTTACATTGAAGTCGTTTCTGACCGGGTTCCCATCCGGGTCCCTCTGCGCAGTATTTTATATGCAGATACATTCCGAAATGCAGTGTGCCTTCATACCGACGCCGGTCCGGTCCGTTCTTATCTTACCTTTCACAAATTTGAGGAGCAGATCCGGGACTGTCCTAATTTTCTCTCCTGTTATCGTGGCTGTGTCGTTAATATGGACCGTATACAGGAAACTTCTGAAGAAGGCTTCCTTCTGGACAACGGAGAGGTCGTCCAGATCCGGAAACGTGGCTCTTCTGCTATCCGTAAAGCCTATCTTCAGTATCTCTTTGCGTCAGATGAAGAAATATCTCAGCTTTGAAAATGCCATTTTCAGACTGAAAATCCGCAAACCCTCCATAACGTGCCGCAATTTCCATGATCGACGCAGTTCCGATCCCCTGTCCGGAATGCTTACCTGAAAAAAATCCTGTTTTATTTCTGCGTAAGGGATCTGTGCAGCTGTTTTCTTCTTTTATAAGAAGTTTATTATTTCTGGTACGTATCTGTACACGGACAAATCTGGAACTGCCTTTCGGACAAAGCTGTGCCGCTTCTATGGCATTTTCCAGAAGATTTCCAAAGAGACGACAAAAATCTGTATCCTGGATCCCTGTTTTTTCCGGTGCCTCTACCTGACACTGAAAAACGATCCCGTTTTTTCTGCATAGTTCTTCATAATAATGTAAGATCGCATCGGCAACCTGATTTTTACAGTAAGAATGATAGGTCAAACGTTCCTGGAATTCACGGGTATACCGGCAAAGGTATTTCTGCATTTCTCCATACTGCTCACGTTCCAGTAATGCAGACAGAACACGAAGGTGCTGACGCATATCATGACGGACACGGCTGGTTTCTTCCATCTGTTCTTTTAATCGGTCATAATGATTTTTCTGGGCAAGGAGACGAAGTTCAGTCTGATGACTATATACCTCATAAGTCAGACTGATCTTATATGCTTCTGACAGATCTCTCCACAGAACACAGCCAAACGCAGCTGTCAGTATCAGCCCACCTGTCTCCGGGAAACCTCCTCCCAAAATCGGCTCATAAAGATACCCTATCCGATCTGCCACAAGGGAACAGGCATAAATCGTTGTTCCCACCAAAACGATCTTTCCATATCTGCAATCTGTTTCTCCAAAAGTATTGAGCAGCATATAGATCGCTGCCACCCATTTGACTGCCTCACTGATCCAGACAACATCATAAAGAAGCCTGGCTGAAGGAAGTATATCCGCAAAAATCTCCAGAAAGAAAGCTACTACGATCCAGAGATCGATCAAAAGAAACAGATATATGCCCCTTTTTTTTCCTATAATACAATCCTCAAGCCGGATCATGCAGGAAAGGATCAGATAATAGATCATAGTTTCCAGGGCATACCAGGGCCTTGTGGGAAGAAGAAAAAAATTATGTACCAGGGAGCATAACGAATATCCTGCCACACAGAGACAGACCAGATTAAAAATAGCAAATTCTTTTGTCCTGGTTCTGACATGTACCATAAGAGTCCCAAACATGATACAGATACAGAACGCAATGGCACAGCCGCTTCCGAGTACCCGCAGTCCTCTCTGTATGCTTACACGAACCGGAGATCCCAAAACCGGAATAGCCTGGATTCCGGATCTGATATGGCTTTTGTCTGCTACTGCTATGACAATCTCCACAACCCCGGATCCCTGAAACGTAAAAACACGGTTCATGACCCGGTCCATATAGGTTTTTTCGTCAGGATCCCCCACTTCCCCGGCCAGTTCTCCATTGATATAGATTCGGTATGCGGAAAAAACCTCCGCCATAGATATAGCCCAGATTTTTTCCTCTTCGGGCAGGATCAGAAACATCCGGTATGTCCCACATCCATACGTAGAAGCCTCTTCATTCCCCAGTTCCATTTCATTACGCTCTCCGATCGAAATATAACAACTGTAATATCCTGGATCCTTTTTCAGCATCTCAGGTGTAAGCAGCTTTCCCGGAAAATATTGCCATTCCCTGGCAAGATAATGTAGCTTTGCCGCCGCATCTTTATCATCCAGACAAAGGATTCCCTGAATGGGCTGCTCGCCTTTCGCTGTATATTCATTATTTATGAGATACATCATAAAAAAAGCAGTCATAGATAACACCACAGTAAGTCCAAAGATCAGGGTCCATTGCCTACTTTTCTCCTTTATGACTGTCACCTCGCTTTCCGGATCTGCTTCGGATTCCTACGATCAGCACTGTTATCATTGTTGCTGTCGTCAGGACTGCCACTGCAAAAGGATTCTCTTCTATATCATCATCTATTTTCCGACCTCTTACGCAGAAGATTCCTGTCTCGTCCGTGTCAACGATCAGAAGATCCTGCTTTTTATCCAAGAATGTCTTTAGTTTTCTTCCTCGGGAATCCGTAATTTCCATAGTTTCCGGACCTCCGTTGGGAAACATCTCTTTTACCGGTATCATGATCCGGCTCCCCGGAATATCCGTGATCTTCTGAGTGCCTTTATAGATCTTTATTTCATATGAATGATTGGAAACCTTTTGTACCAGTGCCTGTATTGTACCATTCTCTGCTACCTTCCAACTTTGTGCCACAGAAGCAGGGATACGAAGACTGATTCCTTCTTTTTCAAAATTTATATCTCCCATATATTTCAGGATAAGATCCAGACGTTTTCCACTGATCACAGTCCATTTTTCAGTAACAACTTCTGTTACCTTTCTGGCCGGCTGCTGTACTCCAGATTCAGCCCGTACAGTTCTCGCGCTATAAATCATACCGACACACAGCGCAATAACTTCAAGTATCAACCAAAAACCATATCGTATTGTTTTTTGCAGATTATACATATCTGGTCATCCCCATTACATATGTTTCATCTATCTGCATCCAGAATACCTCTTTTTCAGCTTTCAGGCAATCAAATCTATACGTAATAAATCGACATCTTTCGAACAAAACAAAGGCGCTGATCACTGCTATTGCACAGAATCAGCACCTTTTCATATATCGTTATTTCTTTTTCTGCATACCTGGAAATCGCCGAAAATAATAGATGACAAACAGTACCGCAGTAATTATCCAGGACACCGGATAACTGAGCATGATACTGTCGATCCCCGGATGAGATCTTACAAAGACAAACAACCAGATGATACGTAAAAGACAGACTCCTCCACAGGTCAGGATCATAGGAACCAGTACTCTTCCGGCACCACGCAGCGCTCCGGAAATAATTCCGATCACAACATAAATAGCATAGGACGGAATCAGGAAACGGATCATATGCACCCCAATGTCTACAACCACCTGATCGGTTGTAAACAAATGGTAGATCGGATTTGCGAACAGAATAAGTGCTCCGCTTACAATAAACGCCGAAATGTATGCCATCACCATACAGACGCGGACACTTTTTCGCATGCGGTGGTATTTTCCGGCACCATAATTCTGTCCCACAAAGGTGGTAATTGAGATGGCAAAAGCATTGCATACCATCCAGAACACCGCATCAATCTTTCCCATAGTTCCCCAGGCTGCCACTGTGTCAGTCCCCAGTTCATTGACAAAAATCTGAATGGTGAGATTGGCAATATTATACATCACCGATTCCAGTCCTGCCGGAAGTCCAATCCTGAGAACTGCCCCCAAAGACCGGAGATCAAAACGAATCTCATGAAATTCCAGACGATAAATATCCTCTGCGCGCATCAGGAACCAGGTTACAAGGATGGCACTGACTGCCTGGCAGCTGACTGTTGCAAGTGCAACACCGAGGACTCCCATATGGAAGATCACTACAAATACAACATCCAGCAAAATATTCAACAAACAGGTAATGATCAGCACATAGAGCGGTCTTTTGGAATCTCCTACCGCTCTTAGGATACTGGACACCATGTTGTAGACCAGATTGAAAAATGTTCCCGCAAAATAGATATGCAGGTACAGCACAGAATCGGGAATTACTTCTGCCGGTGTTTTCATCAGGTGAAGGATCGGCTCAGCCAGGATAAAACCTGCTGTTCCCACAATAATACTGGCAGCCAGGCAGAAGATCATGGATGTGTGAAGTGCTTTTTTAAGGTTTTTGTGGTCTTTCGCTCCGTAAAACTGAGAAATCACTACAGACGCACCGGAACATAAACCTACAAAAAAACCTACGATGAGATTCACGATCATACTGGATGAGCCTCCTACTGCTGCCAATGCTTCTTTTCCCACAAAGCGGCCTACTACAACTGTATCGGCAGTATTGTAGATCTGCTGGAACAGAGTTCCAAACAAGATCGGAAAAAAGAATATCAGAAGCTGCTTCCAGATCACACCCTCTGTGATCTGGTTCACGGCGGTATTTTTCTGATTCTTGTTCTGTTTCATATTTTTTTATTTCCCCCCAGAGTATAAAAAAAGCCGGTATACTTATCTCAGCATACCAGACTCTTTTCGCATCATATATTGACTGTCTAATTAAAATTAGTCCTCAACTTTGATGATTTCCTTCTTATTGTAGCTTCCGCAAGCTTTGCAAACTCTGTGTGGCATCATAAGTGCTCCACATTTGCTACATTTAACAAGGTTCATAGCGCTCATTTTCCAGTTCGCTCTTCTCTTGTCACGTCTAGCTTTGGAAGATTTGTTCTTAGGACAAATGGACATAGGTTACACCTCCTTAAATTTACTGAATATATCACTGATAGCTGCCATGCGGGGATCCTTAGGCTCCTCCTTGCATCCGCAGGGACCTTCGTTCAGGTTCTTCCCGCAGCGGCTGCAGATACCTTTACAGTCTTCTTTACATAAGACCTTTAAAGGCCAGCATATCAATACCTCAAGATAGACCAACCGGTCCACATCCAGGTTCATACCTGTGAGATAGCTGCTTTCATCCAGATCATTGACACGCTCTTCATCAGAAAGCTTCATATCAAGCTTCTTCTTAAATTCCAGCGGTATCTCGACGGCTACTGTCTCAAGACAGCGGTCACAGGGAATGCCCACTGTAATCTTACCGGTTCCTGTAAGCTCAAGAACCTTATCACCGGTATTGGTGATCGTAAGCTCTACCGGTTCCTTCGCAAGTACCGGAAAACTTCCCATCTGAAAATCAATCTTCTCCAGTTCAGGAACAACTGATTCCTGGATCGTCTTGCCATCACAGGAAGAAATGTCTAATAAATGAATCTGCATAAGTCTCTCCTATCCACACTCAATCCATTATACATATGGTCTTGTGATTTGTCAACGTTATTTTCGGGAAAATATTACATTTTTTTAATTTTTTGTTACTGTTGGCTTAATCAGAAATTCGGGGTAAATTACGGGGGTGGACCTTTAATTGTCCGCCCCCCGAATGTATACTGCTGATCCACAGTAATATATAATTCTGCCTGATTACCGATCATGCCCGAACGGTTCTGTACCGGTACTGAAACAGCTAATTATACCAGTGCTACAGTCTCACGGCAGATTGCAAGCTCCTCGTTTGTCGGGATAACTGCAACCTTAACCTTGGAATCCGGTGTGGAGATCACGATTTCCTCGCCACGATGTCCGTTAGCATCTTTGTCAAGTGTTACGCCAAGGTATCCGAGATAGCTGACAACCTTCTCACGTACCGGGATCGCATTCTCACCGATACCTGCTGTGAAGACGATCGCGTCAACACCATTCATTGCTGCAACATATCCGCCTACGAATTTAGCGATGCCATAGCAGAGAACGTCGATGGCATTAGCTGCATCCTCGTTTCCGCCTTCAGCTGCCTCGTTGAGATCACGGAAGTCGCTGGAAAGTCCGCCGGAAAGTCCGAGAAGACCGGATTTCTTGTTGAGTACGTTCATAACGCCCTCAATGTCCAGGTTCTCTTTCTTAGCAATGAACTCCATGATAGCCGGATCGATGTTACCGGAACGAGTTCCCATAACAACACCTTCAAGTGGTGTAAGACCCATTGTTGTATCTACACATTTGCCATTTACAACTGCGCTGATGGAAGATCCGTTTCCAAGGTGGCAGACAATAACTTTGGAGTTGTCTTTGTCAAGGCCAAGGAAATCAACAGCTCTCTTGGATACGAAGCTGTGGGATGTTCCGTGGAAACCGTATCTTCTCACTTTATATTTCTTGTAGAAGTCAAGCGGAAGTCCATAGAGATATGCTTTAGCAGGCATTGTCTGATGGAAAGCGGTATCAAATACGCCTACCTGCGGTACGCCTGGCATAAGCTCTGCACATACACGGATACCAATGAGGTTAGCCGGGTTGTGGAGCGGTGCAAGGTCATTGCACTCTTCTACTGCTTTGATCATCTCGTCTGTGATCACTGCGGAAGAAGCAAATTTCTCGCCTCCGTGTACGACACGATGTCCGATCGCATTAACCTCTTTAAGGCTTCCGATTGCACCTGTCTTATCGTTTGTAAGAGCATCCAGTACCATCTGGATTGCTTCTTTATGTGTTGGCATAGCTGCCTCTGTGATCTCTTTGTCACATCCGGCTTTCTGGTATACCAGTCTTCCGTCGATACCGATTCTCTCGCAGAGACCCTTTGCAAGTACATTCTCTGTCTCAGAATCGATTAACTGATATTTTAATGAAGAACTTCCACAGTTGATAACTAATACGTTCATGATTTAACTCTCCTGATCTTTTAATAATTATTTATCCTCTGCCTGGCACTGTACTGCTGTGATTGCTACAACACCTACGATATCATCTGCAGAGCATCCGCGAGACAGGTCGTTTACAGGTTTTGCGATACCCTGTGTAACAGGTCCGTATGCTTCTGCTTTACCAAGACGCTGAGCAAGCTTGTATCCGATGTTACCTGCATCAAGGTCAGGGAATACCAGTACATTAGCTTTACCTGCTACTTCGCTTCCCGGTGCTTTGGATGCGCCTACGCTTGGAACGATAGCTGCATCAAGCTGGAACTCTCCGTCAAGTTTAAGCTCCGGATGCTCCTCTTTGGCAATTCTTGTAGCCTCTACGACTTTATCTACGTCAGGATGCTTTGCACTTCCCTTAGTGGAGTGGGAAAGCATAGCTACGATCGGCTCCTCCTGAACAAGAAGCTTAAAGGACTCAGCAGAAGATGCTGCGATCGCAGAAAGCTCATCCGGAGTCGGGTTCTGGTTCAGGCCGGAATCAGCAAATACGAATGCACCGTTTGCACCATACTCGCAATCCGGAACAACGATCAGGAAGAATGCGGATACAAGCTTGGTTCCCGGTTTTGTCTTCAGGATCTGAAGGCATGGACGAAGTGTATCTGCTGTAGAATGGCATGCACCGGATACCATACCGTCTGCATCCCCCATCTTAACCATCATTACGCCATAGTATGGGTACTGAGTATGAAGGATCTCTTTCGCTTTCTCAGGTGTCATTCCCTTCTTTGCTCTCAGCTCTACAAATTTATCAATATATGCCTGAGTTCTGTCAGATTTCTCCGGATCTACGATCTGTGCACCGGAAATATCAAAGCCGCCCTCTGCAGCTTTCTTGTTGATCTCTTCCTCATTACCGATGAGGATGATCTTTGCAACTCCCTCTTTCAGAATCTTGTCAGTTGCCTCAAGAGTTCTCATATCCTCTGTCTCTGGCAGTACAATTGTTTTTACGCTTTCTTTTGCTCTTTTTTTAAGCAGTTCAACAAATCCCATGATTAAATGGCTCCTTTCTTGATGTAACAAAAACGCTAGTGTCTGTTCGGGCACTACACTATGTTTATTATACCCCCTTACCCTTTTCTTTTCAAGCGTTTCATTGTCAGAAAATGGCTATACTGCGTATTTTTTGAAGTGCAATTGTTACTGTTTACCGACAATGTTCTGCGATGTGTTTTTTGTGGATAAAGATCACAGATGGCCCGAGGATTTCGGCGCATGATCATAAATTTGCGTGATTTCTGTATCTCCCAAAGGGTGTTGCCGGGCCCAGAGCGGACAGCAGCATTCGGGTTTATGGCAGCAAAACAGATTTCGAATGCCGCTTAACTTTTTACATTGCTTATGTTAAAATAGCACCATTATAATTTTCAGAAACGGCAGGTACTTTTTTATATGAAAGTTGTTGGAATCATTGCAGAATATAACCCATTTCACAAAGGTCACGAATACCAGATCCGCTATGCCCGGGAGATCCTTGGTGCTGATTATATTGTGGTCGCCATGAGCGGGGATTTTGTCCAAAGAGGGGCTCCTGCCCTTATGGAAAAACATCTCCGGGCTGAGATGGCTCTTCTCGGAGGCGCCGATCTGATCCTGGAAATGCCGGTACAGACAGCAACGGCCAGTGCGGAAGGATTTGCCGCAGGTGGCGTAAGCCTTCTTGACGGGCTTGGTGTTGTAGATGAGCTATGTTTCGGAAGTGAATGCGGAGATACAGAGACTCTTATGAATATTGCACAGATTCTTGTAAAGGAACCGTTTGAATACCGCAAACTCCTTCAGCAGAATCTTCGTACCGGAATGAGTTTTCCTGCTGCAAGAAGCAGTGCTTTGATCCGTTACATGCGAGAAAAAGCCACTTCCGTGCATAACACATTCGGCGTTTCATCAGAACATATTGAACTCATTCTTTCTTCTCCCAATAACATCCTGGGAATTGAATACTGCAAAGCGCTTCTCCGTCTTAACAGCCGTATCCTTCCTCATGCACTTTTAAGAAAGGGAAGTGGTTATCATGATACGGATTTTTCTCTTCTTTCCGACGAAGAATTTCCCTCTGCTTCCGGCATCCGGAGCCTTATGAAAAAATCCGAAGGAACTGTGCAGTCTGCTGATCTTTCCCGGTTGATCCCTTCTGCTTCCCTTCCCGGATTCCTGGATTCTCTCAAAAAAGGAGCATGGCTTTCTGACTCAGCACTGGATCTTCCTCTGCATTACAAACTGCTTCAGGAATCCGAAGAAACTTTAAAAATGTATCCGGAGCTTTCGGATGCACTGATCCGGCGTATCCTGAAATCCCGAAATCAATATGAAGGTTTTTCCCAGTTTGCGGATCTTTTGAAAACACGGGATATTACCCGTTCTGCTATCTGCCGCAGCCTTGTCCGGATCTTTCTTGACCAAAAAACAAAAGCACCCGGACACATTCCCTATGCCCGGGTACTTGGCTTTCAAAAAAACAGCGCTCCGCTTCTCAGCCAGATCAAGAAAAACTCCTCAATCCCGCTGATCGCCAAAGCCGCCGATGCATCTGCGATCCTCGATGAAACTGCACTTCGACTTTTTAATGAAACCTATGCGGCTTCCAATCTTTACGAAATGCTTCTCTGCCACAAAACAGGTCAGCATTTCATCCACGAGATGAAAAAGCCGCTGCGGATCATTTAAGATCCACAGCGGCTTGAACGCTAATAAGTAATCTTTTCATGGCTTGAGATCGGATTTTGAACAACTTTCAGTTATTCAGTTTAATCCGCTTTTTCGGATCGCTTCCACTGCTTCCCGGATCTTCTCCGGCGGAAGTACCAGGGCGAAACGTACGTAGCCCTCTCCGTGGGGACCAAAGCTTGCTCCCGGAGTCACGATGACGCCGGCCTTTTCCATCAGTTCCATACAGAATGCCATGCTGTCGGTGCGGCCACCCGGGATCTTCGCCCAGACAAACATGGTGCCTTTTCCATTTGGAAGTTCCCATCCGATATCACGAAGTCCCTGGCAGAGAGCATCTCTTCTCTCCTGGTACTTCTGACACTGTTCTTTTACGCTGTCCAGCGGTCCCTGAAGTGCTGCAATGGCTGCTTTCTGAAGCGGCAGGAACATGCCGAAGTCGATCTGGCTTCTCAATTTGCGGAGCGCTGCGATCACATCCGGCCGGCCTACCAGAAAGCTAAGTCTTGCGCCTGTAACATTGAAGGATTTGGAAAGACTGAAAAATTCCACGCCAATATCTTTCGCTCCCGGAGTGGCCAAAAAACTTCCTCCAAATGCCCCGTCAAAAATAATATCGCTGTACGCATTATCATGAATGATCAGAATATCATATTTTTTCGCAAATTCCACGATTTCTTCGTAAAGTCCCGGAGTGGCAATGCTTCCTACCGGGTTGGACGGCAGGGATACTACCATATATTTAGCCTTATTCGCTATTTCTTCCGGAATTCCCTTTACATAGGGAAGGAAATCATGCTCTGCAACCAGCGGATAATAGTAAGGAACTGCTCCTGACATCAGACTTCCTGCTGCAAATACGGGATAGCACGGATCCGGAAGAAGTACTGTATCTCCCTCATCACAAAGCGCCATGCCAAGATGCCCCATTCCTTCCTGGCTTCCATAAACAGTCATTACCATATCCGGTGTCAGTTCCACATCAAAACGTTTTTTATAATAAGTACAGACTGCGTCCAGAAGCTCCGGCAGATCGCGGAGACTGTATTTCCAGTTGTTGTCATCCATAGCTGCTTCCGCTACAGCTTTCTTGATATATTCCGGAGTCTTGAAATCCGGAGTTCCCACACTCATGTTATAGATCTTCATGCCCTGTGCTTCCAGCTCCATACGCCGGTTGTTCAGAGCAGCAAAAATTTCATCTCCAAATCGGTCCAGTCTTTTTGAAAACTGCATATCATTCGTCCCTCTTCCATAATAAAATCAAACAGATATTCGCAATCCGCTTCGCTACTTGCTCATAAATGAAATCACAAAGTGATTTCATTTATTTTATCACGGTAACGTGACATACTCAAGAATTTTCATAAAAAAAGAACCGTCACCTGTGTAAAGCAGCTATTCATTTTCCACTTTACACATGATCGGTAACGGTTTTTCATTATTTATTCCGTTTATTCAGACAAAAGAATACGGTCATTATCCAAAGCCTTGCCCACTCCCGTTTTAAATTTCTCAAGAAGGCCATCCACGGTCATATCCTTCTTCTCTTCCCCTCCGATATCCAGCACGATATTGCCGGAGTCCATCATCAGGATACGGTTACCAAGATCAATTGCTGACTGCATATTGTGTGTGATCATCAGACAAGTCAGCTGATTTTCTTCCACGATCCGTCTGGTGAGATTAAGGACTTTCTCAGCAGTTCCCGGATCAAGGGCTGCAGTATGCTCGTCCAGAAGAAGTAGTTTCGGCGGATTCATGGTTGCCATCAAAAGTGTCAGTGCCTGTCTCTGTCCTCCGGAAAGGAGACCTACCGGATGACTCATCCGCTCTTCCAGTCCAATGTCCAGCTTCTTCAGTTCTTCCCGGAAACGTTCTTTTTCCTGCCGGGTCGTGCGGGAAAGCCACCCACCCTTGCCGGCTGCAAGTGCAAGATTCTCTTCGATCGTCATTCCCGGTGCAGTACCACGCATCGGATCCTGATAAAGACGTCCGATCTCTTTTGCGCGTGCATGCTGCGGCATAAATGTGATATCCCTGCCATCCAGCTCGATCGAACCGGCATCTGTAAGAAAATCACCGCAGATCGCATTAAAAAGTGTTGATTTTCCTGCACCATTGGAACCGATGATCGTAGCAAAGTCGCCTTTTTTCAGTTCCAGGGAAAGATCTGTGATCGCCTTTTTTTCGTTTACGGTTCCCGGATTAAATGTTTTTGAAATATGGCTGATTTTTAACATAGATCATCTTCCCCCTTTTGCATGAGTCATTCTTCTTCGGATCTGCGGCCACTGTTTCTTAAGATACGGACCGGAAATTGCAAGAACAACGATCACAGAGGATACCAGCTTCAGCATAAATGCCGGCATATTGAACCGAAGTGCGATGGTATACACAAGGCGGAAGATAAAGGAACCAAGCACCATTCCCACCGCTCTCACAAAAATTCCTCCATGTCCGAGAAGGGTACCTCCGATCAGCAAGGATGCCAGTGCGATGGTGACCATACCCTGACCGATGTTGATATCTACGGATTTCTGTGACTGAGACAGAAGACATCCGGAAAGTGCGGTAAATGCATTTGCCACGCAAAGGCCGATCACCGTTGTAAAGACCGGATTGATGGAGGAAGATTTTACCATATCAGAATTATTTCCGGTTGCCCGGATTGCAAGGCCAAGTCTTGTTTTCAGAAAGAACACCAGAAATACGATCACGAGGATCACTGCGATGGCTGCAATGAGGATATCTTCCCTGCCTTTTAACGGTGTACCTGCAAGCGCATCCTTCATCATGGTAAATACTGTGGTCGTCCGATTCATATTGATCAGGGATGAGCCTCCCATAACTGCGATATTTACGGAATATAACGCCGTATTTACAATGATACCTGCAAGCAGGCTGTCTACTCCCAGCTTCGTCTGCAGGATAGCCGTTACAAATCCTGATGTAACACCTGCTGCCATGGCTGCCGCAATGGACAGAAACGGATGTCCGCTTACAGCAACTACGGCTCCTACAGCGGCCCCGAAGGTAAAGCAGCCATCTGTAGAAAGGTCGCAGACATTCAGCATGGAATAACTAAGGAACAAAGCAAGAACTGTCAGAGAACAGATCAGTCCAAGCTTCAGGGCAGTCTCCCCGAGGGAGAGCATAGTTGCAATCGTCACAGTGATTTCCTCCAATTGGATTTATTTCATAACTGCTCACAAAAGTGAGCGGTTAATTTATTTTGATTCTACTTCATCAAAGCTTTCTGCAGTTGTGATCTCATTTACCTGTGTGCAGAGAGGCTCAAATGCCTTCTTTACGGTATCGAAATCAAGTCCAAGTGCCTTGCAGGTTTCTGTATTAACTGTTGCAGTACCATTGTCAAAGGTTTCAACAGCTGTCTTAGACGGATCCGCATTATCTATCAGGATGTCAGCGATCATATCGGCTGTTTTCTGTCCCAGATTTGCATAATCAACACCATATCCTACAAAGGCACCATTTAATGCAAAGGAGTCGGCACCTGTGTAGTGCGGGATTCCTGCGTCGATGAATTTTTCATAAATAGAAAGTTCTGCTGTCATGATGGTGTTGTCCGTAGGTGTAAATACGGCATCCACACCGTCAGCGATCAGTGCATCTGCTGCGAGCTGGACTTCATCGGTAGTGGTCCCGGTACGCTCTACATATTCGATTCCCTCTTTATCCAGATAATCTTTTGCTTCCTGGATCGCTGTTGTGGAGGAATCCTGTCCTACATCATAGAGAAGACCGATCTTCTTTACATCCGGATTCTGTGCCTGGATCAGCTTCATGATAGAAGAAGTATCCAGGTAATCGCTGGTTCCTGTGATATTTGCACCAGGAGCATCCAGAGAATCTACAAGACCGGAGCCAACCGGATCAGATACTGCGGAGAAAACAACCGGTGTATCGCTTCCCTCTGTAGCGGACTGCATACGCATTGCTACTGGTGTAGCCACACCAACCATCAGGTCAACCTTATCCGCCTGAAAATCTGAAATGATCTGTTCCATAACACTGGCATCTGCATTACAGTTATCATAAGACACATCAAATGTGACACCCTTTTCTTTGCCAAGCTCCTCCAGACGGGACTGGATATTGTCTACGATCTGGTTCAGGGAAGCATCATCTACATAATTGCAGATGCCCACTTTAAAATCCTCCGCCATAACCGGGCTTGTCATCATCATAGTTGTTGCTGCTACTGCTGCTGCGATCACTAACATTCTTTTTTTCATGGTTTTGTTCTCCCTTCTTATTTCCGCTTATGATTACCTTTTGTACACCTTGCGGTCTGCTTTTCCGGAACAACTTTCATGCGACAGAATCGCTTTTCCTGTAACACAAAAACCGTCCCAAGCTTATATCATGCTTGAGACGGTAATAAAAGTTCTTTATTATCGCGGTACCACTCAAATTGACGAATCGTCCACTTTCCGGTGTACTAACATACACTCCTCATTGGTAACGGGTTCGGTTCCCGTCGGCGCCTACTGTACAGATAAATAGTTCGGGCCGCCCTCGAAAGTCCATTCAACATCTGGTCCCCTGCGGATTTCCACCATCACCGCTCTCTGTGAAGCTTCCTGAAATGTTTACTTCTCTTTCTCACTGGTTTGTTTTTTAAGTTGTGTTTACTTTAGCACATCAACGTGAGTCTGTCAAGCCCAAAAATAAAATTAATTCTTAAAGCTGTGGATCGGTGCCGGGATCCTTCCACCTCTCTGTACAAATGCATCACAGGAGAATGAATTTACAGGCATGATCGGAGCATAGCCAAGAAGACCTCCGAACTCAACCGTTTCGCCCACACCCTTACCGATAACCGGGATGAGACGTACTGCAGTTGTCTTCTGATTTACCATACCGATGGCAGACTCATCTGCAATGATACCTGCCAGTGTAGTCGCCTTGGTATCTCCCGGAACTGCGATCATGTCCAGACCAACAGAGCATACACAGGTCATGGCTTCCAGCTTCTCCAGAGTAAGCGCTCCCTCGTTTACCGCATCGATCATTCCCTGATCCTCGCTGACAGGAATAAAGGCACCACTTAATCCGCCCACAGCAGCTGCTGCCATAACGCCGCCTTTCTTCACCTGGTCGTTGAGAAGTGCAAGCGCTGCAGTTGTTCCAGGTGCACCGGCTCTCTCAAGGCCGATCTCTTCCAGGATCTCAGCTACGGAATCACCGATAGCCGGTGTCGGTGCAAGAGAAAGATCCACAATACCAAACGGCACGTCAAGACGCTTGGATGCCTCACGTGCAACCAGCTGTCCAACTCGTGTAACTTTGAATGCGGTACGTTTGATCATCTCGCAGAGAGTTCCGAAGTCCTCGCCACGAACCTGCTCCAGAGCTTTCTTTACAACGCCAGGGCCACTGACACCTACGTTGATGATGCAGTCCGCCTCTGTGACACCGTGGAACGCGCCTGCCATAAACGGGTTATCATCCGGTGCGTTACAGAATACTACCAGCTTGGCACATCCAAGAGAATCCTGGTCCTTAGTAGCCTCTGCTGTTGCGAGGATGATCTCGCCCATCAGCTTTACGGCATCCATGTTGATACCGGTCTTGGTGGAACCAACGTTTACAGAACTGCAGACGCGCTCTGTTTCTGCCATTGCCTGAGGAATGGAGCGGATAAGAAGTTCCTCTGCCGGAGTCATTCCTTTGCTTACCAGTGCAGAATATCCGCCGATAAAGTTAACGCCAACTTCCTTGGCACATTTATCCAGCGTTCTTGCGATGGTCACAAAATCCTCCGGTTTCTTACATGCAGCCCCGCCAACCAGAGCAATGGGTGTTACGGAAATTCGTTTATTTACAACCGGGATACCGTACTCGGTTGCGATCTCATCACCGGTAGCTACCAGATTTCTGGCCTTTGTGGTGATCTTTTCGTATATTTTCTGATTCAGTGCATCCAGGTCAGGATCGATACAGTCCAGAAGGCTGATCCCCATGGTGATGGTACGCACATCCAGATTCTCCTGCTCGATCATTTTATTTGTCTCGTTTACCTCAAAAATATTGATCATTTTATTTTCTCCCTGATGATTGATGTAAAGTAGATATCATATGCATTGGCAATCCGCATTCGCTGCTTGATCATACTCGATGCATCATGTTAAAAATATCTTCATGCTGGCAGTGGATCACAACACCGATCTCCTTGCCCAGATTTTCAAGCTCTTTTGCAAGTTCACCGCCATCCTTTTCACATTTTGCTGTGTCTGCGATCATCATCATGTTGAAGTAACCCTGAACGATGGTCTGAGAAATATCCAGAATATTAACCTGATTCTCTGCAAGATATGTACAAACCTTTGCAATAATTCCTACTGTGTCATTTCCTACTACTGTGATAATTGTCTTCTTCATCGTTTTTTCCTTTCTACACTGTGATTATTTCTGATATGTGATCCCTCTTCGCTACCTGGATCTTAAAATCCCTGGAACGGTACGGGTTGTCACCAAGTGTCACCTCCGAGCACACAGTCTCGTAGGCAAGTTCTTCATAGTTGTTTTCTCTGCTTAAATGGCCAAGAAAAACCGCCTTCAGATTATCATGGAGGATCCGACAGAGCAGACGTCCTGCATTCTCATTGGAGAGATGCCCACGGTCTCCCAGAATCCTCTGTTTGAGATAATAAGGGTATTTTCCAACCTGAAGCATGCGGATGTCATGATTTGCTTCCAAAAGCACCGCATCCAGATTCTCCAGATTTTTTACAATGTAATCATTATATTTTCCAAGGTCTGTGGCAATGCCCACAGAATGCTCTCCGCATTCCAGGCGGTAACCCACCGGCTGTGCAGCATCATGGGGAATGGTAAAAGGATTTACCGTCAGGTCCTTGATCTCAAAAGGCTCATCCTCCCGGATCTCGTGGATCAGTCCCTCCGGCATTTTTCCAAGGGATTTCATACGAAGCATGGCATCTGCTGTTCCACCTGTGGTATAGATGGGAATTCCATATTTTCTGGAGATCACTCCCAGTCCCTTGATATGGTCGGAATGTTCATGTGTGATCAGGATTCCGTCCACATCTTTTCCGGTAAGATCCAGGGAATTCAGGCCCTTTTCGATACTCTTCCCGCTGATCCCCACATCTACCAGAACATGTGCCTCCTCAGATCCCACATAAATACAGTTGCCGCTGCTTCCGCTGGCAATACTACAAAGTCTCATTTCTCTCTATCCCTTCTCTGATCTGTCTCCGGGTACCCTTCAGATCTCCATTATTCTCGATCACATAATCCGTATGTTCTCTGAAAACCTGGTCAGATACCTGATTTCGGATAATGCCAAGAGATTTCTCTCTGGAATAACCACGGCTTTCCATCAGACGACGGATCCGGATTTCCTCCTCTGTATACACATACCAGACTTCATCACAGAATTCCTGATAATTCTCTTCCAGAAAAAGAGCAGCTTCCACAACACAGATCTCTCTTCCGGCTTCCTTCTGTTCTCCAAGAAGATCTAGGATTCTCTGCTTTACAGCCGGATGGATGATCCCGTTTAATTTCAAAAGCATATCCTTATCTGTGAATACTACATCAGAAATCCGTCTCCGGTCAATAGTTTTATCTTTTTTTATGATTTCTTTTCCAAACAATGCGATCACCGCATCGTAACATTCTTCCCCCGGTTCCATCAGAATGTGACCAAGCTGGTCTGCCTGGATCACATATGCCTGGAAATCTTCTTCCAGGATTCCAAGTACTGTACTTTTTCCGGCCCCTACTCCGCCGGTTACTCCGATCACTCTCATTTATTTCGCCTCATACCAGCTGTCACCCTGGTGCATATCTACGTCAAGTTCCACTGCAAGGTCTGCCGCTCCCTTCATCTCTTCTTCCAGAATACGGGAAACTTCCTCGATCTCTTCTTTCTTTGTCTCGATCAGAAGCTCATCGTGAACCTGCAGCACCAGTCTTGAACGCAGTCCCTCTTTTTTCATTCGTTCATAAACATGGTTCATGGCTATTTTGATGATATCTGCTGCAGTACCCTGGATAGGAGAGTTCATGGCTACACGTTCTCCGAAGGAGCGCTGCATGAAATTACTGGATCTCAGCTCCGGCACGGGCCTTCGTCTGCCGAACATAGTTGTCACATAACCGTGTTCCTTGCCATCCTTTACCAGACCGTCCAGAAAGCCCTTGATCTTCGGATAGGTCTCGAAATATTTCTCAATATAGGCAGATGCCTCTTTTCTGGTAATACTCAGATCCTGGCTCAGTCCAAAGGAACTGATCCCATAAACGATTCCAAAATTTACCGCCTTGGCATTTCTTCGCTGAAGAGATGTCACTTCATCCAGCGGCACATGAAACACCTGGGATGCGGTGAGCCGGTGGATATCCTCCGCCTCACGATAAGCCTGGATCAGTTTTTCATCACCGGACATATGTGCCAGCACACGAAGCTCGATCTGGGAATAATCAGCATCCAGAAATACAAATCCCTCTTCCGGCACAAAAACCTTACGGATCAGCCTTCCCAGCTCCATGCGGACCGGTATGTTCTGAAGATTCGGATCTGTGCTGCTGATACGACCGGTTGCTGTGATCGTCTGATTAAAAGTAGAGTGGATCCTTCCATCTTCTCCGATCACATTTCCGAGACCATCTGCATAAGTGGATTTCAGCTTGGTCAGCTGGCGGTACTCCAGGATATCTTTTACGATGGCATGATCCGGCGCCAGCTTATCCAGGATATCCGCCGCTGTGGAATAGCCGGTCTTGGTCTTCTTTCCACCTGGAAGTCCCAGCTTTTCAAAAAGGATCACACCCAGCTGTTTCGGGGAATTGATATTAAACTCCTCCCCTGCTTCCTGCCAGATGGTTTTTTCCAGCTCCTGGATACGGACTTTAAGTTTTTCACCATAGCTTTTAAGCTCTTCACCCTTAACGGAAATCCCCCATTTTTCCATGGAGTCCAGGGTAAAGACAAGAGGAAGCTCGATCTCATCATAAACCTTACGCATGCCTGTTTCATCCAGTTTTTCAAGAAGAACCTTTCGGGCCATGCAGGGCACAAACGCCTGATAGCAGGCATAATTTCCAAGGCATTCCTGTTCCTCTTCCCAGGCCTTTTTCAGAGAAGTCTTTCCAAGAAGGTCTTCCTTTGAGGGGAGCATCATACCATCCAGATATTCTCTGGCAATGTCATCATGGGAATAGGAAGATTTCAGCGGGTTCAGAAGATATGCAGCAACCCCCGCATCAAAAACCTTCTTCGGATCATCAAGGGAAACATGTTTGAGAACTGATTTAATATCCATAGCACAGAGCACCGTACTGTCCGCCAGAGTTTTCAGTTTTCCGCAAAGGTAATCCCCTGTGAGAAGTCCTCCCACCGGAATCTGATAGATTTCTTTTTCATCCAGGACCAATCCCACGGTATACACCTGATCCGGATCTGCAAGAACAGAAATACCCACCTGATCTTTCTGCGCTGCTTTTTCAAACAGTGCCTCCACACCGGAAAGATCATTACAGGTAAAAAATTCCAGTTCCATGGAGGAATCTGCTGTCGTAGCCGGATCAAAACGGTTCAGCATGTTCTTAAATTCCAGGCGTTTACACAATTCATATGCCTCCGGAGTATAGGGATTTTCCACTTTCGCTTTTTCGTAGGAAAATTCCAGCGGACTATCTGTGTTGATGGTTGCAAGCTCTTTGGAAAGCTGTGCCAGATCATAATGCTCACGAAGAGATTCTTTCGCCTTATTAGGCTTTACTTCTTCCAGATGCTCATGAGCATTCTCAATGGAACCGAACTGCACGATCATCTTGGTCGCGGTTTTCTCTCCAACGCCCGGGATTCCCGGAATATTATCGGAGCTGTCACCCATCAGTGCTTTCAGTTCTATGATCTGCGGCGGCGTTACCTGATATTTCTCAAGAACTTCCGCTGTATGGTAGTTTTCAATGGTTGTCTTTCCCCGGACAGTCTTCGGAAGCCGGATCAGCACCTTATCTGTGGCAAGCTGAAGAAGATCCCTGTCTCCGGAAAGAATGGTAACATCCATACCCTTTGCTTCACTTCTTCTGGCGACCGTACCAAGAAGATCATCTGCTTCATAGCCTTCCAGGGACATGATGTTGATTCCCATGGCAGAAAGCATCTCCTTGATCAGCGGAACCTGTTCCCGAAGCTCCTCCGGCATGGGTTTTCGGGTACCTTTATAGGCTTCATATCTCTTATGCCGGAACGTAGGTGCACTCAGATCAAATGCAACGGTAAGATACTCCGGCTTCTCTTCCTCCATGATCCTGAACATAATATTCAGAAATCCATATACCGCTCCTGTATGACGTCCTTCTGCATTGGTAAGATCCGGCAGACCATAAAACGCACGGTTCAGGATGCTGTGACCATCGATCAGTAATATTTTTTCACTCAAAATCAAATTCCCTCCTTCAGTTCCAGGATCACAAAAACAAGAAAGACCACCAGTGCCGCGATCAGAACGCAGACTGCCACTGCAGCGATCGCTCTGTGAAATTTCTTTTTTCGGATATACCTTCTGGATTTTCGGATATCCTCTTCCAGAAGCTCCTTAAAATCCAGAACAGTATCTTCCTGTTTCTCATCCAGCTGCTGCATAGCCTTATGTACAATGAAATATGTGGCAAGCTCATCGTAGCAGGAGGAACACTTCTCAATATGCTCCAGAAAATCCTCCAGATCATTCAACGGCAACGTATGATCGATATATTTATTAACCATTCCCTCTGCAATACGACAGTTCATATTTTCCCGTTACTGAAAACTTATAAAAAGTTATAAACTTCTATGTTTCATTCCTACTTCAACGAGTATGCTTTTGATGATAT
>ENA-OQHI01000014-OQHI01000014.1-human-gut-metagenome-genome-assembly--contig:-NODE-14-length-159319-cov-54.074001_pt1 | contig 159319 bp, 145 predicted proteins | sample MGYA00242561_ERZ504713 | MGnify/ENA primary metagenome ERZ504713 (study PRJEB26092, sample SAMD00036217) | human gut metagenome | host: Homo sapiens | study: EMG produced TPA metagenomics assembly... | reverse complement strand
GATGCCATCGGAGCAGACGGAAAGACGCTGCGCAAGATAGCCCAATGCTATACGCTCAGTTTCCTGATAGCGCACGCCAACCAGGAAATCAGAAAGTTCAACAGCCGTTACGAACTGCAGCAGGTAAAGCATTCGCTGGGCATCAGAGTCATCGACCACGACCGTGCCGACGATATCCGAGACACCACCTCCCTATCAGGTGGCGAAACCTTCATCGTAAGTCTCGGTCTCGCCTTGGGTCTGTCGGCATTGTCCTCCCGCAACATCTCCTTCGAGAACCTGTTCATCGACGAAGGCTTCGGAACCCTCGACCCCGATACCCTAGCCACCGTCATCGATTCCCTCGCCATGCTGCAAAGTTCGCAAGGCAAGAAGGTGGGCGTCATCAGTCATACCGACACGATGAGCGAGCGCATCACCACCCAGATAAGAATTATCAAGAATGGCAACTCCGGCAGCAGCCATATCGAGATCTATCCTTAACCCATCGCAATTACACCTTAAATTATATAGTAATAAAACAAAAGAAAGGGTGTGCCATAAGTCCATGACACACCCTTTCTTTTGTTTCCATTGAATATTAAACCCTATTTCCCTCTTTTGGGAAAACCACGGTTGGCTTGAAGGTCTTAGCCTCCTCAAAGTCCATCAGGGCATAAGCGATGATGATGACGGTATCGCCCACCTGCACCTTGCGGGCTGCAGCACCGTTCAGGCAGATACAACCGCTGCCACGCTCACCCTTGATAATATAGGTCTCCAAGCGCTCACCATTGTTGTTGTCTACAATCTGAACCTTCTCGCCTGCTATCAGATTAGCAGCGTCCATCAAGTCCTCATCGATGGTGATGCTACCCATATAATTCAGGTTAGCCTCAGTTACGGTCACACAATGGAGCTTACTCTTCAATACTTCTATCTGCATTGTTCTGTTATTACTTGATCTGTTACGGATTAAACTTAATAAAGAAATCTATCGAGGAATTATCCCTTATACTTGATATGGTCGATGAGACGGATAGGAGTCTTACCGCAATAAACGGTGATGCAACCTACCACGTAGGCACTATCCTCCCATGAAGAAACATCCTGCAGGCTGTCGCCATCCACAATCTGGAAATACTCTACCTCCAGACCCTCTACAGCATTGATGTCAGCAACCACCTTATCGTGAGTTTCCTGTACGGTATGAGTCTTGGCATACTCCACACTCTCCTTCAGGGCCTTATAGATGTTTGGCGCAATGGCACGCTCATCAGGAGCCAGCAAAGTATTACGGCTGCTCTTAGCCAAACCATCCTCATCACGGACAATAGGACACTCCACAATCTGCACATCGCTGTTGATGTACTTCACGAGCTGCTTGATGACAGCAATCTGCTGCCAATCCTTCTCACCGAAATAAGCACGAGTTGGTCGAACGATATAGAAAAGACGGCTCACTACCTGACATACACCATTGAAATGACCCGGGCGCTTGGCACCCTCCATCACGGTAGAAACAGGTGGAAACTCAAAGTGGCGTGTATCTGGTGTAGGATACATCTCCTTCACCGATGGTGCAAACACATAGTCAGCACCACAAGCCTCCAAGAGCTTGCAGTCAGCATCGAGGGTACGAGGATAGCGATCCAAGTCACCCTGATCATTAAACTGTGTAGGATTCAGGAACACAGAAACCACAGTCACGCCATTTTCCTTCACACTGCGCTTAACAAGAGAGGCGTGACCCTCATGCAGCGCACCCATAGTTGGCACAAGGCCGATTTCCTTTCCCTCCTTACGACACATGAAGAGTTCGTTCTGGAGGTCAACAATCTTATTGAATACTTTCATCGTCATAATCTGTTTTCGGGTGCAAAATAACAACTTTTTTCTCAAATGAGAAAGAAAAAACCTAAAAATATGCGAATTATTGCCGAAAATAATGAATTTCGGAGAAAAAATGCCCCTATTTGAAGTTTTTTTTGTACCTTTGCACGTAATTCGTAAGAATAAAATTTAAATTTTATGGCAAAAAAAGTATTATTTATCAATCAGGAGATCGACCCATACGTAGCCGAGTCTCACATGTCAATCATGGGACGCGAACTGCCTCAGAAGATGCAGGAAGCAGGTTTTGAGATCCGCACCTTCATGCCTAAGTGGGGCACCATCAACGAGCGTCGCGGACAATTGCACGAGGTCATTCGCCTGTCTGGTATGAACCTTATCATAGATGATACAGACCATCCGCTGATCATCAAGGTTGCATCTATACCAACAACACGACAGCAGATTTATTTCATCGATAATGACGACTATTTCAAGAGCCGCCAGATGGGTACCGATGAAAACGGAAAGGAATATGCCGACAACGGAGAAAGAGCTATCTTCTTCGCACGTGGCGTATTGGAAACCGTAAAGAAGCTCCGCTGGCAGCCTGATGTAATCGTCTGCCAGGGTTGGGCTAGCGCAGTAGTGCCTTTCTATGTAAAGACAGCCTACAGCGAAGAGCCTTCATTTGCAGAATCAAAGGTGATTACCGCTCTCTATACCAACGAACTCAAGGGTGAACTGGGTACCAACTTCAAACGTTGCGTTGCCTTCCGCGATGCCAAGTCAGAACTGCTCGACAGCTATCAGGACGACTTCAACTTCATTGAGCTCGGCAAACTTGCCATCGACTATAGCGACGGTGTGGTAGAAGGTGAAGAAGAAGCTAACCAGATTCTCTTTGATTATGCGAAGGAGAAGAACAAGCCTGTACTGGCTTATCCGGGAGAAGATATCCAGGAGCCATACGCAGACTTCATCAACAAGGTTTGTCCTGACGCAGAATAAAATTCCGACAACAGAGACACATACATACAAGGATAATGAAAATTTTAAGACTCTTAACAGTATTAGTAATAGCAGCGCTTACTTTCGCTGCATGTGATGACACCACCGAGGGAATCGGTGGTAGCATCACTAACGATATTGACAACATCAACATCACTAGCGCAGTATTTCCTGTAGCTACAAAGTCTATGGTTTCAGGTGCCGTATTGAGCCGCAACAACAGCGGTCTCATCGGTAAGATGAAAGACCCGGAAACCGGCAACTATGTAAAGGGTGACTACATGACCCAGTTGAGCGTATTGCCTACTTTCTCTATAGATACACTCGATTACATCAAGCAGGCAAACAAAGGTTCTATCGAAGCAGACTCATGCTACCTCCTGGTTTCATACAATGCCAGCTACGGCGATACTATCGCCCCAATGAAGGTGACAGCCTATGAGATGACAAAGCCGATGGCAGAAGATAAGGAGTATTACTCTGATTATGATGCCTTCAAGGAAGGCTGGGTAAGCGAAAACAACCAGCATTGGAGCAGTAATTACAACTTGAGCAATACATCAGATGTCAAGAACTTCAAGATTTACTTGAATAAGAAGTATGAGAAAGATGGTAAGACATACAAGAACTATGGTTCTTACATCATGCAAACATACGCAGAACATCCTGAGTACTTCAAGACCAACTACAAGTTCCTGCACAACGTCTGCCCTGGCTTCTTCATCAAGAATGTAGGCGGTACGGGTAACATGGCTAAGATCTGGAATACAGAGCTTATCTTCTACTGGACCCGCCACAAGACCATCAAGGCAAAGGACGGCGTTACAGACAGTATAGCTGTAGGCATCGGATACAACCGTTTCGATGGTACAGAAGAGGTATTGCAGCTCAACAAGATTGAGAACGATACCACGAACTTGGAGGAGTTGGCAAGTCAGCAGAACTGTACTTACCTCAAGTCGCCAGCAGGTATCTTCACCGAGGTTACCCTCCCTATCGAAGATATCATGAAGGGACATGAGAAGGATACGCTCAACACAGCATCCATCTCTTTTCCACGACTCAACAATGAAAACGAAGACAACCCATACAACTTTGCTACACCAAGCACCATCCTGATGGTTCAGAAAGACAGTTTGCAGTCGTTCTTCGAAAAGAGCAAGTTGGCAGATAGCCGTACTTCTTATACCACAAGCTACAGCAGTACAGGTACTTATAAGAATGCCTATACATTCCAGAATATCGCCAACCTGGTTTCTGCCATGTATAAGAACAAGGGCAAGGGAGAAAACTGGAATAAAGTAGTACTGGTTCCTGTAAACATCATCACAACCGCACAGGGACATACTACCGTCATCTCCAAGATTAATCACGATATGTCACTCGCTTCTACCCGACTGAAAAGAGGTGTAATAACCACCGACAGCAACGGCAAGGAGACAAGTCCTATACAGATAAAGGTGATTTACAGTAAGTTTAAAGAAAAAGAATAAGCATTCATAACGCAAAGTAAAAAAGGAAACGAAACATGGCAGATAATTTTTTGGAGCGTCATCGCGAAGAATACGAAATACGCAAGGCTGCATGGCTCAAGAAGAAGAAACTATTCATGAAGTCAGGCAAGAAACAGAAGCCCCAGACACAGATGCCACGTCCTGAAGACGAAGCGTTATAAACACGAAAAAAAATTCAGAATCCTGAGAAAGAGGGTGTATCATAAAGCATTTGAATGTTTATGATACACCCTTTTAACTTTGCCAGTTAATCCTTTAAAAACGCCGCATAAGTACGATAAAAGCCATTTAACACAAAATAAAACAAAATTAATTTGGAGTTTACCCATTTTTTTTATATCTTTGCATTGTAAATTAAAAGTATTAAATATTAAACAGACAAAAAGCAATAAAATAAAAATAATCAAGATATTAGTAGAGATACTGATTTATGGGTTTAACTTTTCTAAGAACTTGCATTTAAGGATACAAGATATTTGCAGGATACAAGTTACTTGCAATATATGAGATACTTGGTTTATGTTTATAGATAATGGAGAAATTACTCTCATAAAGAATTCGTTTTTAAGTTTAAACAAAAATGCTAAAGTTAGATGTTAGTAATATAAGTCCCCGTAGTAACCGTGAGGCTACTGCGGGGACGCTTTTTCAATTTATAGTATATAGAAACAAAAAGGGCAAGACCAGAGATGACCTTGCCCAATCTATTTTTATAACTCTTTATCTATATTATAAGATTCTACCTGTAAGAGAGAACTTCAAAACAGGATAAACCTTTAAATATAAACATCAGACTACAGAACTTAATCTACTACCGTAAACTTGGCATATTTCAGCAGAAGCTGTTTGGTGCCAGAATGAACGAACTCAACCGTAGCCTTCGTATTCTCACCAGTACCTTCAATCTTCAACACCGTTCCCCGTCCAAAACGCTGATGTTCAATCTTCATTCCCTCCTGCAAACCACAAGAAGAACTGCCAGCAGATGAAGCTGCAGAAGAAGAAACTGATGCTGCAGAAGATCCTGTACTGCGAGAAGCAGGATGAGAAGAATGCGTCTCCATGTAACGTTTAGCTGCATTCAGCGCTCTAACAGACTTGAAATTACCTTCAGAGAGAGATGAGCGTCCGGAAACAGACGAGCGTCCGGAAGTATGTGAAGTCTCCGGTTCATCATCAAAGAGAGAAGGCTTAGGATCTGCTACAAACTGCGATGCTACCGGTTTGGAATTCTGATACCTGCTACTGTATCTAGGCTGCTCAGCATCCTCCCACGGTCTGCGAGAACGTTGCGCTCTCGCCCACTCCGGCTGGTCAGACATCGAATCAGCTCTGGAGCCAAACAAGCTTCCACCAGCCTCATCCTGGCTATCAATCAACTTGCCGTCAATCTCATCGATAAACCGACTCGGATTATCAAACTCCATCTTGCCATATCGCCAGCGGTTCTTGGCGTTCGTCAGGATACAATGTTTCTCTGCTCGAGTAATGGCAACGTAAAGCAATCTCCGTTCCTCCTCCAGTTCTCTGAGCGAAGCAGCAGAAAGCGGACTTGGGAAGATATTCTCTTCCAAACCAACCACGAATACCGTAGGAAACTCCAGACCCTTGGCAGCATGAACCGTCATCAGAGAAACACGAGGTTCATCCTTATCACCATCGCTGTCAGCATCGGTAAGCAGAGCCACATCCTGCAGATAATCCTGCAGGAAGAGTTCATCAAACCTACCCTCTTCACGGCGTTCCTCCACAAAAGCCGACATACCGCTCAAGAATTCCTCCAGGTTCTCCTGACGTGCCAGATCATCGGCATCCTTGCCCGACATGATATCCTGACTGATGCCACTCTCCTTGATAATGGCATCACCCAATTCATAGACATCCGTAGTTTGAGCCCGTTCGATAAACGAAGAAATTAGCAATCTGAAAGTTTCCAGCTTGTTCATCGTACCCTTGTTAACCGCCAGTCCATACTGCTCAGGGGCACCGATTACCTCCCAGAAACTCACCTGGTTCTGATGGGCACAGTCAGCAATCTTCAGCACCGTAGTAGCCCCTATTCCTCGTGCCGGATAGTTGATGATACGCTTGATAGCCTCTTCATCATCCGGATTCGCCACCAGACGGAAATAAGCAATAATATCCTTAATTTCCTTGCGCTGGTAGAAACTCAGTCCGCCATAAATGCGATAAGGAATACCCTGCTTTCTGAACTCCTCCTCGAAGCTGCGGCTCTGGGCATTGGTGCGGTAGAGAATGGCAAAATCACTATACTGGCAGCCATCCTCGCGCCGGATACGCTTCACGTCCTTCACTACAATCGCCGCCTCTTCCTTGTCGCTGTAAGCAGGCTTATACTGAATCTTCTCACCCTTCGCATTCTCGCTGAACACATCCTTAGGAATCTGGTTGCGGTTATGCTTGATCAGACTGTTAGCCGCCTCAACGATGGTCTGGGTAGAGCGGTAGTTCTGTTCCAGTTTGAAGAGACGCGTGCCCTGAAACTGGCGCTGAAAGTTGAGAATATTATCGATATTGGCACCACGGAAACTATAGATACTCTGCGAGTCATCACCCACGGCACAAACACGCAGCTTCTCCTGACAAAGTTGCATAACGATAGACATCTGAACGTGATTGGTATCCTGATACTCATCCACCAGGACATAATCGAAGCGGGCGGCATATTTGTGGCGAATATCCTCATGCTCCCTGAAGAGCTGATAGGTAAGCGTCAGCAAATCATCGAAATCCATGGCATTGGCCTGCTTGCAGCGCTGCACGTAAGCCACGAAAATCTTACCAACCTCAGGCATCTGCGCACGCTTGTTCTGCTCGAAGATAGCCGCATCGCTCTCATAAGCCGCAGCACTCATCAGGTTGTTCTTCGCCATCGAAATCTTGGCATGAACGGCAGCAGGCTTATACTTCTTATCATCCAGCCCCATCTCCTTCACTATCGCCTTGATCAGCGAGCGCGAGTCACTTTCATCATAAATGGTAAAGTTGTTGTTGAAGCCGATATGCTCAGCCTCCGCTCTCAGGATTCGGGAGAAGATGCTATGGAAGGTACCCATATAGAGATGCTGGGCGAGATCATTTCCCACCAGTTTTCCGATACGTTCCTTCATCTCCCTAGCTGCCTTGTTGGTAAAGGTGAGCGCCATGATGCTCCAGGGTTTCATGCCCTGGCTCAGAAGATAAGCTATCTTATAAGTAAGCACACGCGTCTTACCCGAACCTGCACCGGCTATCACCAGCGAAGGTCCGTCAATATATTCTACCGCAGCACGCTGCGCTTCGTTCAAGTCTTTCAGTAAATCCATTAATCAATATTTACCAGATTTTTCACTCTTCATTCTTCACTTCACCCTATATCCTCCCACAGCCGTGCCCGGATCGAAATCTTCGCCCTCACGAGGGAAGGTAGGGATAAATCTCATCTGATGTTCTATCTGTCGCTGGCGCTTCTTCATATAAGCGCTAGGATGCAGCGAACTGAATTTGCGCGGATTAGGAAGTGTAGCTGCTATCAGCGCACACTCGCCACGAAACAGGTCTTTCGCTTTCTTGTCGAAATGATATTCTGCAACCGCATCCACACCATAGATACCCGGTCCCATCTCAATGCTGTTGAGATAAACCTCCATGATGCGCTGCTTGCTCCACATCATTTCGATGAGGAAGGTAAAGTAGACCTCAAATCCCTTGCGGGTCCATGAACGGCCAGGCCACAGGAAGACATTCTTAGCAGTCTGCTGACTGATGGTACTGGCTCCATGCACCTTTCCGCCACGTGCATTATTCTTCGCCGCACTCTCGATGGCATTGAAGTCGAAACCGTGATGCTTCAGGAATCTCGCATCTTCGCTCGCCATTACCGCCACTGGCATATGAGGCGAGATCTTATCCATCGAAATCCAATGATGATGCAGGGTAATACTCTCTCCATCAGCTACTTGCTGGAAGCATCGGATAAACATCAGAGGAGTGACATACACAGGAATGAACCTATATGCCACTACAGCAAGAATGGTGGTACTGAAAAACAGCACCACCACCCATTTTACTATATTCTTGATTTTCTTCAAAATCATCTATTTAGTTTTTCCCTTCCGGGAGCATGAAAGTTATTACTTCAATGTACCGTTGTTGGCTGCGTTAACCATAGCCTGGCTAGCATACATGTAAACCTCTACACGACGGTTCTGGGCACAAGCAGCAGTAGTATTAACAACAGGGTTAGCAGAACCAAAACCCTGAACATTCTTTACCTGACGGCTTGTAACACCGCAAGAAGCGAGATAGTTGTAAACTGCCTCAGCACGCTTCTGGCTCAATGGCAAGTTGATACCATCATTACCTGTAGCATCGGTATAACCCTGGATAGAAACCTCGCAGTCGGTATTGTTCTTCAATACACCGGCAAACTGAGCCAAATCAGTCTTTGCGCTGCTGCTGAGAGTAGAACCGTTAGTTGGGAAGAGGATACCAGAAGCAAATGTTACCTTAACGGCAGACAAGCCATTGGCATCTGTTACAGTCTCAACCTGTGCATTCTTCACCTGTTCAGCCTCAGCCTTTACCTTATCCATGTGCTTTCCGATGAGGTTACCAGCACCGCCACCAACAGCTGCACCGATAGCAGCACCTACGAGAGCACCTGTACCACGATGGCTATTATTGAGCAATCCACCTACGAGAGCACCCAGAGCTGCACCAGAACCGGCACCTACTGCTGTACCAGTTTTCTGATTGGTTCCACAACTAGAGAAGAGCAAGCACAAAGAGAGGCCTGCAACTGCAAAATTAGTCTTTTTCATTTTAAAATCTCCTATATTTATGTTATTTAATTGCAAAGATAACTCTTTTTTCTCCATAATGGAGAGTTTTCTAATATTTTTTTGTATTTTTGCATGCAAATTTAAGGGTATTTGTCGAAATAGAGCTAGGAAATCACCTATTTGGGGGTGGAAAATCCCTAAAAGTAGAATTTCAGACACCTGCAGACAGATGAACTGCCGGCAGCAGATGATAAAGGTTCAAGCTTATACCTTAATATATATATAACAGAAGAAATAAAAAACAAAATAAATAGAATAAAGCAATATGGCTAAAGAACTCAAGAATTTAACCAAGCGCGCTGACAACTACAGTCAGTGGTACAATGATTTGGTAGTAAAGGCTGATCTCGCTGAGTTGTCACCAGTTCGTGGTTGTATGATTATCAAACCATACGGTTACGCTATCTGGGAGAAGATGCAGCAACAGCTCGACAAGATGTTTAAGCAGACAGGTGTACAGAACGCATACTTCCCTCTCCTCATCCCGAAGAGTTTCTTCTCTCGTGAGGCTGAGCACGTGGCAGGTTTCGCCAAGGAGTGTGCCGTAGTTACCCACTACCGCCTCCGTTCTACAGAGGATGGCAAAGAGGTTGAGGTTGATCCTAACGCAAAGCTCGATGAGGAGCTCATCATCCGTCCTACTTCTGAGACCATCATCTGGAACACCTATAAGAACTGGATTCATTCATGGCGTGATCTCCCTATCCTCTGCAACCAGTGGTGTAACGTAATGCGTTGGGAGATGCGTACCCGTCCGTTCCTCCGTACTTCTGAGTTCCTCTGGCAGGAGGGTCATACCGCTCATGCCACTAAGGAAGAGGCTGAGGCAAAGGCTCAGGAGATGCTCAAGGTTTACGCTGAATTTGCTGAAAACTACATGGGTGTTCCTGTATTGCAGGGTGTGAAGAGTGAGACTGAGCGTTTCGCAGGTGCTCTCAACACTTATACCATCGAGGCAATGATGCAGGATGGCAAGGCTCTCCAGAGTGGTACTTCTCACTTCCTGGGGCAGAACTTCGCCAAGAGTTTCGATGTTACCTACTTGAACAAGGAGAACAAGCCTGAGTACGTATGGGCTACTTCATGGGGTGTTTCTACCCGACTGATGGGTGCCCTCATCATGGTTCACAGCGATGATAACGGTCTCGTATTGCCTCCAAAGCTGGCTCCTATCCAGGTGGTTATCGTTCCTATCAACAAGGGCGACGAGCAGTTGGCTCAGATTACTGCTAAGTTGCAGCCTGTCATCGACCAGCTCCGCGAGTTGGGCATCACCGTGAAGTATGATGACAACCCTGCCAAGCGTCCTGGCTTCAAGTTCGCTGACTATGAGTTGAAGGGTGTTCCTGTTCGTCTGGCTATGGGTGGCCGTGACTTGGAGAACAACACCATCGAGATTATGCGCCGTGATACCTTGGAGAAGGAGAACGTAAGTTTCGACGGTATCGTTGAGCGCGTAAAGAATATGCTGGAAGACATCCAGAAGAATATCTTCGAGAAGGCTCGTGCTTACCGTGATGCTCACGTTTATGAGTGCGATAACTACGAGGAGTTCAAGAAGCGTGTGAAGGACGGTGGTTTCTTCCTCTGCCATTGGGACGGTACAGCCGAGACCGAGGCTAAGATTAAGGAAGAGACTCAGGCTACCATCCGCTGCGTGCCTTTCGCTTACGAGCAGACTCCAGGTGTAGATATGGTAAGCGGCAAGCCAGCTGTAGCCCGTGTCATCATCGCAAGAAGCTATTAATCATCCCTGGTGTCGGGAGTTCATCCTGACACCATAATATATTTAATATGAGGCAGTTGATACTATACATCCTTTTTCTGGTGTCCATGGTCTTCTCAGGCTATGGAGAGGTATCTGCTGCCCCTATTTCTTTTACTCCCGAGGATTCTTATACCGAAGATGCAAGCCATAAGAAAGATGGTTTGGCGAAGGTTGAGTATGACAAGAGCCAGCCTGAGGCACAGCTTGAAAACGCCTCACAGCTTGCTTACCGCATCTGTAGCAGCCGTCCGCAGCGCTTATTGCCAAGTGGCAACATGCACAACAGTCAGACTGCCAGTAGATTGCTTACAAATAGAATCCGTTATTTATCATCCCTTTTATCAGCTATAGAAGGTGGCATGGAGCCTTTCCGACAGGAAACTGCCCCAATCCACTTTGATGTCGCCTGCAAGTATTATGTCATTTGCCTGCGACGTCTGCTCTGTTAGTGCTTATTCTTTTCTCTTTTTAAAATTTCATATAGGTTTATCGCATCTTTCCTAAGATTTGCGATAAGACTGGTTACACCCCTATTCAAAAAAAAAACAGTTCAATATATATTATTTTTCAAGAATTAAGAATAAGCAAATAACAGTATAAAATTATGGCAAAGATTAATCATTTAGAGATGGGTGCTGATGTTTTGGCACTCCAGGATGTACAGGTAAAGAAAGGTTTCATGGGTTTGACTGTCAAGCTCATCTATCAACCTACCAACAGTGTGATTAAGATAAAAGAGAAAGAATATTCTGTAGAGGATGGAAGAAAGCTTGAGAACATCCTCAGTGCAGCCCCTAAGGATGTAGAAACAGCGATCAGCAAATTCCCTGTTTCAGCCATCAGCATGGGTAATATGAAGTTACAGGCTTGCATCTCTGATGACCACCAGTTTGTTGCCACACAGCTCCTTGCCTTCAAGGATTTCAGTTACAAGCCGGTTACAGAGATGAAGACCTATACAGGAAAGACAGCCGAAGCTTTCGCTCAGTTGTTTTAGTTATATCACAGTTTCGGGACAGGGGACAGAACAAATCCTCTGTCCCTTTTTTATTTTATAGATATAGGATGAAATCTCGGTTCATTCCCTCTTCCCAATTACGGTAATGCTTAGGCGACAGACCGGTATGTTTCTTGAAGAAGGTTCCGAAGGCTGAAGCATTGGGAAAACTAAGTTCATTGGCTATCTGCTGTATCGTCTTCGTGGTGTTCTTCATCAGGTAGATACTGCGACGGATCATCGCCTTGAAAAGCAACTGCTGGACCGTCTGACCGCAAACCGACTTGACCAGTACCGACAGATATTTCGGTGTAAGACAGAGTTCGTCTGCATAGAAAGCCACACTGCGCTCACGCATATAGTTCTTCTCTATCAGCAGCACCAGCGACTCAAAGATGGCAATCTTCCGTTCCATCTCCTTGCCGGCAGCCTTGAACGATGCCGAGAAGATGCTGCACAAACGGTACGTAACAGCCATCAGCAACAGTTTCTGCTCATGCACACAATAGGCATCCAGTTCACCACTCTTCTCTTTTTCCAGCTCCAGTTTCCTCAGCATCAGGGCATAAGAAGTAAGCATGTCCTCATAGCCCGTCGTCCTGACATGGCAGGATTTGGGATAAATCGTAGCATAAAGACGCATGGTAACCACGGTATTACCCAACATGTGACGAATCTGTTCAGCACGGTAAAAAAGAAGGGTATATTTGAGGTTCTTGCCCGTTTCCTGCACATGAAACATCACTCCTTTGGAGAGGAAAACGGTTTCACCCACAGATGCAACAAAGGATGTTCCGTCTACGCAGAAACGGAACATCCCCTGATGACAGATTACGATTCCGACATAGTCGGAGTAGAAAGGCTGCATCAACAGCTGAGGAAACTCATGAGCCTCATATATGATGATATTATCTGTTATTTTCATGATGAATATGGATCTGTTATCTTCAGATTTAACTGCGAAGATAACAAAAATATCCATTCATCAGATGAGCAGCCTGTATCTTTTATGATATTTTAGCACTCCACTACCTTCTTCCCAGGGATTTCACATCTACATTCTTCAGCAGATACTCACGCGTCAGTTCCCCGATATTGCGCTTGCGCCAAGGTAGAACGAGCATCAGTCCGGCACACAGCAGACAGCCGTAGAAGGTCCAGCCTGCCATCTCCTTGATGCTCACCAGCGTGGCCTGTACCTGTACCTTTCCCTTCGTACTCATGGCAGCCATATTCTGTGCCTCGGTTACACTCTTGCCCTGATATTGCATGCCTCTCACCGTCTGGTCGTAAGTCTTCGCCGTCTCGATGTTCGTGCGGTCGTAATCCTGGGCAAAGCGGGTTACATAATACTGCTGTCTGTGCTGAAGCACATTGGTATAGAGCGCAGAGCCGATGCAAGGGGCAATGACCATACGAACGGTAAGCATGATGCAAACCCAGGTTGACATGAAGCGGTAAGGCATGCGCTGGTTGGCTATCGTGGAGATGAGCGAATAGAGCAGCATCATTCCTGTAGAACGGATGATGATAGGCCATTTCATACGTTCATACATGCCGTCGTTCTGTACCTCGAAATACATGTACAGCGCATAGGCTCCGATAAAGAGGAAACCCAGACAGTACATCCACTTCAGGTGAACATTCTTGGCTCTGGCGATAACTGCAAATATCAGTCCCACGGTGTAGCCCACCATCACCCAGTTGCCTAGCGTGGCGTTCTGCCAGTTATCTATCTTCATACTCACATTGGTGAACACGTTGACAAACATGGCACTCGAATTGCAGACCATCAGCAGGAAGAAGAGCAGGATGCCGTAGTTGATGACCCTGAGCTGGAACACCTCCATGATGAAATAAGGTGAACGCCTCGTCTTCTCCAGATAGATGAACAGAGCGGTAAAGATAAGACAGACCACCGAAGAGAAACGGATGGTAGGATCATCAAACCAGTCGAGTGTCTTACCGAAAACCATGACGTAAGCAAACGAACAGAGCATGATACTGAACACCGTAACATTGCCAAACTTCGACATCGTTATCGGGAACTTAGGCATCGGATACTTATGATAAGGCATGGTGAAGAACACGATGATGATGCCCGCCAGCATGAATGCCATCATGAAATGATAAACATACTGCCACTCATAGGCATAGGCAAGCCATGCCGTTAGCCAGGTTCCCAACTGTCCGATAATCATGAAGAAGAGATAGATGACCGGCTGCGACACCATCTTCTCCGAATCTACCGCATCCCATGCTTCCTCGGTAGTAGGCTCGCATCCCGGCGTGATATTCCTCGTAGCCTCTATTCCGAAACCATATCTGATGAGCACGAAGAGATGCGCCATCAGCAGCGTCTGACGGACAAAACCCATCAGCAGACTGCACAGTCCGAGTATGAACAGCGAGTCGGTCTGGGCACACACGAAACTGAGGATAAAGAGAATGGAGAAGCCCACGATACACATCATCTTCTCTCTACGGATGCACACCAGTTCATAGAAGAACGGCGAGAAAGCCGCCATTCCTATCGAGGTGCAGAAGCCCGCAAAGGCGATGTATTCCGACTGGATGCCGAGCCCGCTTATCATCTCGCCGCTGTTGGCAGAATAGACGCCACTCATCGTAATCATCGGCACGAAGAGGATGATCATGAAGATGATGCCAAGCGGTTTGGGCACCCAATCATAAAACGGATAATTCTTATATTCTTCTTCCATATATTACTTCATTTCCATCTAGCTGTTTTTTACTTTCTCTCAGCCTTGACAACCACCATCATGCCGGCAGCAAGATGCTCATTATCCTCTTTGCTGAGGTTGTTGAAATCGATTCTTACAGGCACACGCTGCTGAATCTTGACAAAGTTGCCAGCCGAATTGTCTGTAGGTACCAGCGAATATTTCGAACCGGTAGCACCAGAAATGGCGGTCACCGTACCCTCAAACTCCTTGTTACTGATGGCATCTACGGTCATACGCACCTTCTGGCCTACATAGAGATTCTCTATCTGGGTTTCCTTATAGTTGGCAATCACCCATTTGTTGTTGGTTGGAATGATGTAGGTAATGGTGGTTCCTGCATTCACCATCTGTCCCTCCTCGATAGAGCGGCGACCCAGTTTACCATCGCAAGGGGCCACAACCACACAGTAAGAGAGATTCAGCTTTGCCATCTCTACGGCAGCCTCGGCACGCTCGATGGAGGCAGCCACATTCTGCTTGCGGGTAGTTACCTCGTTTACGCCCTTATAGGCAGCAGCCTGCTGCTTCTTTACCCCTTCGAGTTTCTTCTTGGTGGCTGCATATTCTACCTCCAGCTGTTCGAGCTGGATAGGAGTAGCCGCCTTCTTTTCTACCAGGTTGCGATAGCGTTCGCAGTCCTTGGCAAGTTTGGCAAGTCGTACATTTATTTCATCGATAGATGCCTGATAGATAGAAGCTGATGTCTCGGTGGTCTGCTCTGTAGCGTTGATGACATTGGCTCCTGCCTTGGCATCCTTGAGGGCTGCTTCAGCCTCCATCAGACGGATACGATACTCCCGGTCGTCGAGTACAAGGAGAGTATCTCCCTTGTGTACTTCCTGATGTTCTCTGAAGCATACCTTGGCGATATAGCCGGATGCACGGAGATTAACCGGTGAGATATATTGCTCTATCTGAGCATCATTGCTCGTTTCGTTAGAGTTATAATCGAGGAAGAGGCATACGATTTTCCAAAGTCCGAAAGCCAGGATAGCAACACCTATCAGACTGGCGATAATCTGTCTTACGCGCTGCTTCTTGAGTTTCTTCCTGGTTTCTTCGTGAGATACCTGTGTAGCCTCTGCAGTTTCTACATTTTTATTTTCGTTCTGTTCCATAGTTATATTGTAATTTGGAATCAGGGAATATGAAGTAAACTTTTTTACATCCCGTTTTCCTGTTTATATTTTATTTTTTAATGATTTATTCTTCTCCGTTATTTAGCAACCGAAATCTGGTTGAGCTGTCCAGTCAACTTGAGCAGCGAGAGATTGGCAACTTTATAGCGATAGTAGGCTGTGAGATAATTGTTCATTGCCTCGCTCATACGCATCTCGTCCTGCAGCACCGCTGTCATCGAAGCCACACCCTCCTTATACTGGTCGGCTGTTACGTTGTAAACATCCTGCGCCATGGTATAATTATCAAACTGCTTCTTGTAGTTGCGCTGACTGTTGTTCACCTCGCTCACCGCATTCATATAGTTTGCCTGCAGTCCCTTCAGGGCGTCCTCGTAACCGATGCGTGCATTCTCCTCCTCTATCTTCGCCTTTCTGATTTTAGAACGCTTTTCAAAACCATCGAATACAGGCACTCTCAGTTGAATGCCCAGACCATTGGAACCATACCAGTGGTTTGACTCGCCCGAATGAATCCAGTGATCTATCCTATCGGTAAAGGCAGAATACATCAGATTTCCGGTCAGCGAGAGCGATGGCAGATAGCCGTCCTTGGCAAGTTTGGTCTGCTTCTGGGTGAGCAGTTTCTTCTGTTCCAGCAACTGGAGTTCGTAGAGTCCCGTATCCAGTCCGTCAGCCTTCACCATCTCAATCTTTCCCGGATCTACGGCTGTCACCTTCATCTCCTTCTCGGCAGGATAATCTATCACATACTTGAGCATGGTATACTGCTGTTCGAGCATGGCGATGGCGTTATCGCGCTGCACGGTGAGGTTCTCGATATTGAGATTCACTCGCTTCAGATCTACCTCCAGACTCATCTGGTTATCATAGAAAGCCTGGGTGATGTTTCTGAGTTCTACCAGTCGCTTGATGTTGTCATCCGTCAGACGAATCTGCTCAGATGTGTTCTGCGCCATGTAATACATCTTGGCAGTCTGCACGATGAGGTCTTCACGCGCCTTCTCATAAGAGAGTTGGTTGAGTTTATCGGCAATCTTGGTGATATCGATGGCGGTAAGAATCATCTGGTTATACAGCGGCATCTGCAATTGTACACCCGCCGAAGCATTATACTGCAACGTCTTGGTTACATTATAAGGCTTGCCGTAAGCCGAGCCGTCGGTAACCGAAACAGGCGGCGTAAAGTTGTCGTTGAGCTGTGCCACCGCATTGATTTGCGGATAGAGTTTAGCCTGATTTTCGCTGATAGCGTACTTTCCCTTAGCTATTTCGTTTCGGCTGCTCTGGAGCGACAGGTTGTTATCCACTGCCATCTGCAGGCACTGGCTGAGCGTAAGCGTCTCCTGTGCGCCAAGAGTATGGAAAGCTCCGAGCGCGAAACATAAGATGATTATTTTCTTCATATCTTCTTAATGATTTCTATTGATTTACGTTTCATTTATTATCTGGATGCAAAGGTACAGCTTTTCGGTGATAAAAGACTATTCACATCTTATCACAATATGTTCAAAATTTCCGAAAATAACAATAAAAATAGGTCTAGCAACACCGCGCTAAGCGGGATCACTAGACCTATCTTCTTATCTATCAAGAACTTATATTCTTATTTTAGTCTTCATCAGCAAACTCATTCAGAGTATATGCGCTGCTGCCATCAAAGCAATGGGTACATACCTGGCACTTTGGAAGACCGATGGCCTCTACCAGCTGCTCGATGGTGTTGAACTTCAGGGAAGTCAAGCCCAACTGGCTGGCAATCTCATCTACCATCTTCTGATACTCAGGAGAACCAGTGGTAGCGTATTTCTCAAGATTCTTGTTGGCATCGCCCTCAAACTTCTCAATAATACGGCGGGTAATCAGCTCCATATCACTCTTTGAAGAAGTGAAGTTGATGAACGGACAACCATATACCAATGGAGGACACGCTATGCGCATGTGGCACTCCTTCAAGCCAGCCTGGTCGAAAAGCACCTTCACGTTGTCGCGAAGCTGGGTACCACGAACGATACTGTCATCGCAGAATAACACACGCTTGCCCTTCAGCATCGCCTTGTTAGGAATCAGCTTCATCTTGGCTACCAGCGAACGCATGCTCTGGTTGCTTGGAGTAAAACTGCGAGGCCATGTAGGCGTATACTTGGCAATACAGCGCTGGTAAGGCACACCCTTGCCGGCAGCATAACCCATCGCCATACCCGTACCTGAATCAGGAATACCGCTACAGCAGTCTACCTCCACATCATCGGTCTTGGCGAGATTAAAGCCGTTGGTAAAACGCGCCTCCTCTACATTCTTGCCTTCGTAGGTAGATGTAGGGAATCCGTAGTAAACCCAGAGGAAAGAGCAAACCTGCATCTTCTTGTTGGCAGGTCGGATCTGCTCCATGCCATCAGCTGTAATCTTCACGATTTCGCCTGGTCCTACCTCATATGCTGTTTCATAATCAAGGTTAGGGAACGAGGTGGTTTCGCTGGAAGCCGCATAGGCTCCTTCCTTCTTGCCGATGATGATTGGAGTGCGTCCCCAACTGTCACGCGCACAGATAATGCCATCCTCGGTAAGGATCATCATGGTGCAGGAACCTTTGATGTGATGGAAAACGTTTTCGATACCTTCTCTGAAGGTTTTACCCTGAATAATGAGCAGAGCCACCAACTCAGTAGGATTGGTACTACCCGAAGACATTTCAGCAAAGTGCATGTTCTTTTCGAGCAGAAGCTGAGTAAGTTCATCCTTGTTTACTATCTTAGCTACGGTGCAAATGGCAAAGCGGCCAAGATGAGAGTTCATGATGAGTGGCTGGGCATCTGTATCGCTAATCACGCCGATGCCCGATGTAGCTCCTTCAAACTTGTCGAGTGTAGATTCAAACTTCGTTCTGAAGTATGAACTTTCCAGATTGTGGATAGAGCGCACGAAGCCCTTCTCACTACTGTAGGTTGCCAAACCGCCCCGGCGTGTGCCGAGATGTGAGTTGTAATCTGTGCCGTAAAAGAGATCAGCGACACAGCTTTTCTTGGAAATAGTTCCGAAAATGCCTCCCATAAGAGTATAATTCTATGTTATAATTTTGTAATATGGGTGCAAAGATAAATAAAAATCAGAAAATATGCAAGTCTTTTTGCTTTTTTTCTATAAAAACATGATAATGAGGGTAACTTGCTACCCTATTTCGAGAAGAATAAACGGCTACTGAAACGAAAAGCGCTCCGGCAATAATTACCGGAGCGCCATGATATGATTTCCTATGAAATTAATCCAACTTCAGGATCTTCTTGATAGCCTCGATCTTATCCATTGCAGCAGCTGTGCAGCGGTTGTAGCAACCAGCGCACTTGAATGAAGGATCCTTAACCTCAATATAGAACTTGATCTTAGGCTCTGTACCTGATGGACGGACACTTACCTTGGTGTTGTCATCGCAGAACCACTGGAGTACATTGCTTGTAGCAGGCATATCGAGCTTCTCTACGCTGCCGTCAGCATGCTTAACCTCCAAAGACTGATAGTCCTTCCAGGTTACCACCTTGCTGCCACCCAACTCCTGTGGAGGGTTGGCACGAAAGTCTGTCATCATCTGCTTAATCTCGTCAGCACCGGTCTTACCTGGGCGAACTACATTTACCGTGAACTCCTTGCTGAAGCCATACTCTGCATAAATCTGCATCAGGAGGTCGTAGAGAGTCTTGCCCTGATCCTTAGCCCATGCTGCAATCTCGCAAATCAGACAGATAGATGCAGGAGCATCCTTATCGCGTACCTTATCGTATGGCAAGAAACCGAAGCTCTCCTCACCACCACCGATGTACTGCTGCTTGCCCTCAGAGATAGCAATCTCGCGTGCAATCCACTTGAAACCGGTGTAGCAATCGCGCAACTCTACGTTGTTCTTCTTGGCAATCTCAGCGATAACTTCTGTTGTTACGATGGTCTTTACGAGGAAGTCTGTTGGCTTCAACTTGCCCAACTTCTTCTTGTTCTCAATGATGTAGTAGCAGAACATCATGGCTGTCTGGTTACCGTTGATGATCATCCACTCGCCCTTGTCGTCGCGGCAAACGATAGCCAGACGGTCAGCATCTGGGTCGGTAGCTACCACGAGGTCAGCGTTCAACTTAGTACCGAGCTTCATACCGAGAGTCATAGCCTCTGCATTCTCTGGGTTTGGAGAAACGACTGTTGGGAAGTTGCCATCTACAACCATCTGCTCAGGAACTACATTGATGTTCTGGAAGCCCCAAGAACGCAGACAGAGAGGAACGATGACACGACCTGTACCATGCATAGCTGAATAAACGATGTTGAGGTCTTTCTGACGGTTGATAACATCCTGGTCAATCATAGCAGAATGAACGGCTGTCATGTAGTCGTAATCCATCTCACCACCGATAATCTTGATCTTATCCCAGTTAGCCTCAAACTTCACCTGGTCGATAGTAACCTTGTTTACCTCCTCGATAATACCTGTATCGTGTGGAGCCAGAACCTGAGCACCGTCGCTCCAGTAAGCCTTGTAACCGTTGTACTCCTTAGGGTTGTGAGAAGCTGTTACGTTGACACCGGCCTTTGCACCGAGCTCACGGATAGCGAAAGAAATCTCTGGTGTAGGACGGAGGCTCTCGAAGAGATAAGCCTTGATGCCATTGGCAGAGAAGATGGCAGCTACGGTCTCAGCGAAGAGACGGGAATTGTTACGGCAGTCGTGACCTACCACTACAGAAAGGTTCTCCTCACCTGGGAAAGCCTTGAGGATGTAGTTAGCAAAGCCCTGTGTAGCCATACCAACGATATACTTGTTCATGCGGTTGGTACCTGCGCCCATGATACCGCGCAAACCACCAGTACCGAACTCCAAGTTCTGATAGAATGCATCAACGAGAGCAGACTTGTCCTCTGCGTCGAGCATTGCCTTTACTTCCTTACGGGTTTCTTCGTCAAAAGCAGGTGTAAGCCACTGCTGTGCTCTTTCTTCACACTGCTTGATCAATTCTGCGTTATTAGCCATAGTTTGATTATATTATGTTATTAATTAATTCTTATCGAGAAGGATGTGCACGAAAACAATGCATAATTTCTCTATTTGCGTACAAAGTTATATAAAAATTTTGATAAACCAAGCAAGAATGAAGTTTTTTTTGTATTTTTGCACATTGAAATGGAATTGAAAATAGAATAAAGCTCATATTTAGCAATATTATATTGGTAAGATAGCAAAGTTGAATGAACAAAATATAAAAACAATAGAATATGGAAGTATATTACACGGGCGTCATCATCGCCGTATCCACCTTTTTAATAATAGGTATCTTTCACCCTATCGTCATGAAGACGGAATATTATACGGGCATCCGCTATTGGTGGGTTTTCCTCGTTGCAGGCATCATCTGCATAGGAGCTGCCTTTCTGGTTGCCAACGTGCTCTTCTCTGCCATACTGGGCGTAGTAGGTGCTTCATGCCTTTGGAGCATCGGTGAACTCTTCGAACAGAGACAACGCTGCGAGAAAGGCTGGTTCCCGAAGAATCCGAAAAGAATAGGAACAGGATATTACAGGGACGAGAAGAAGTGAAGAACGAGGAAAAGTGAAGAACGAAGAAACAACGTTCGACGGACGAAGTGAAAGTCAATTCAAGTGTAAAGTGTATAGGAAGAAAACGCCAACGAAATGAAGACAGAACTCATTCTGGTCGGAAAGACCGTAAACAAGCATTTCATTGCGGGCATCAAGGATTATGCCGAGCGCATCACCCATTATATGCCTTTCAATATAACAACCATTCCTGAGCTCAAGAACACCAAGAGTCTCAGCGAACAGCAGCAGAAGGAACGGGAAGGAGAACTGATTCTGAAACTCCTCCAGCCTTCGGATACGGTGGTGCTGATGGATGAACATGGACAGGAATTCCGAAGCATCGAGTTTGCCAAATGGATAGAGCGCAAGCAGGCCACGGCAAGAAGGCTCGTCTTTGTCATCGGCGGTCCTTACGGTTTCTCACCGTCTGTCTACAACCGCGCCAACGAGAAGATTTCCCTCTCCAAGATGACCTTCTCGCATCAGATGGTGCGCCTTATCTTTACCGAGGCGATCTATCGCGCATGTACTATTATAAAAGGTGAACCTTACCACCACGAATAAAGGTAAAAAAGTTAAAAGGTAAAAAAATGGGGAAAGATAAATATATAGAAATAAAAGGGGCAAGAGCCAACAACCTCAAGAATATCGATGTGAAGATACCTCAGGGCAAGTTTGTTGCCATTACGGGTGTCTCGGGATCGGGAAAATCATCGTTGGCTTTTGATACCTTATATGCTGAGGGCCAGCGCCGCTATGTGGAGTCGCTCTCTTCGTACGCACGCCAGTTTCTGGGACGTATGAGCAAACCGGAATGTGATTTCATCAAAGGATTGCCACCTGCCATCGCCATCGAACAGAAAGTGATTTCGCGCAACCCACGATCTACCGTGGGCACCAACACCGAAATCTACGAATACCTGCGACTGCTCTACGCACGCATCGGAAAAACCTATTCGCCTATCAGCGGACAGGAGGTGAAACGCCATACTACCGAAGATGTACTCGCCTGTACCCGACAGTATTCCCAGGGTACCAGGTTTGTCATCCTCGCCCCTATCCACGTCATCGAAGGGCGCAGTCTGGGCAAACAGCTGGAGATGTACAACCAGGAAGGTTACGCGCGTATATATATAAAAGGTGAATTCGTGCGCATCGAAGACTTCATGGAGCAGGCTGACAAGGATCTGCTGGAAGTAAGCGGCGATAAACTGAGAAAGAGAATGCAGCAGAAGGATGAAGAAATCTTCCTGGTCATCGACCGTGCTTCGGTAAGCGATGAGAAGGATGATATCAGCCGACTGATGGATTCTGCCGAAACTGCCTTCTATGAAGGCGATGGAGCCTGCCGCCTCGTCTTCCTGCCAAGCAACATCTGCTACGACTTCTCTACCCGGTTCGAAGCTGACGGCATGCAGTTTGAAGAGCCTACCGACAACATGTTTGCCTTCAACTCCCCTCTCGGAGCCTGCCCTACCTGCGAAGGTTTCGGCAGCATAATAGGCATCGATGAGAAACTCGTCATCCCGAACACTTCGATGAGCGTATATGACGGATGTGTGGTTTGCTGGCGAGGCGAAAAGATGGGTATGTGGCTCAAGGAATTCATCCGCAGAGCTGCAGAATACGACTTCCCTATCTTCAAGCCTTACTTCGAACTGACTCAGCAGCAGAAGGACTGGCTGTGGCACGGTCTGCCTGGCGAGAAGAAACGCAAACAGCAGGAAAGGGTGAGCATCGATGAGTTCTTCAGAATGGTAAAGGAGAACCAATACAAGATACAATACCGCGTGATGTTGAGCCGATTCCGTGGAAAGACGATTTGTCCTGACTGCCATGGTACCCGACTCAAGAAGGAAGCCAACTATGTGAAGATTGGCGGAAAGAGCATCACCGAACTGGTTGAGATGTCGATTGTGAACCTGAGCGAATGGTTCAAGAAACTGGAACTCTCTGAGCATGAGAAGGAAATCAGCAAGCGTCTGCTCACCGAAATCACCCACCGCCTGCAGTTCCTCCTGGATGTGGGTCTGGGTTATCTTACGCTCAACCGACTCTCCAACACCCTCTCCGGCGGTGAGAGTCAGCGCATCAACCTGACCACCAACCTGGGCTCATCGCTCGTGGGTAGCGTATATATCCTCGATGAACCTAGTATCGGACTCCATAGCCGCGATACCGCCCGACTGATTAAGGTGCTGAAAGAACTGCAGCAACTGGGCAATACGGTGGTTGTGGTAGAACACGACGAAGAGATTATGCGGGCAGCCGACTATCTCATCGATATCGGTCCCGATGCCGGCAGACTGGGCGGAAGAGTGGTCTACGCCGGTCCGTCATCAGAATATTCAACCACCGACAAGGCTGAACAGGAAAAGCTGCTGGCTGAATATCCGGAGAGTTATACCATCAAGTACCTGACCCACAACGAGGAGATAAAGGCGCCAACGAGCCACCGTGCCTGGAACCAGTATATCGAAATCAAGGGAGCCCGGATGAACAATCTGCGCGGCATCGACGTTAAGATACCGCTCAACGTATTCACCTGCGTAACCGGTGTATCAGGCTCAGGCAAGAGTTCGCTCATCAAGGGAATCCTCTATCCTGCCATGCGTCGCCGTCTGGACCTCGTAGCAGATGCACCAGGCGAATATGCATCGATGGAAGGCGACTGGAAGAGCATCCATCATGTAGAGTTTGTTGACCAGAACCCTATCGGAAAGAGTACCCGCAGCAACCCTGCCACTTATCTGAAGGCATACGATGCGATACGTGCCCTCTTTGCCAACCAGCCACTGGCTAAGCAGATGGGATTCACGCCCCAGTACTTCTCTTTCAATACTGAAGGCGGAAGATGCGAGGAATGTAAGGGTGCGGGATATGTTACCATCGAGATGCAGTTTATGGCAGACCTCACGCTGACCTGCGAGGCTTGTAAGGGCAAGCGTTTCAAGCACGATATCCTGGAGGTACGCTATGGCGGAAAAGACGTCAATGATGTGCTGAACATGACGGTAAATGAGGCCATTGAGTTCTTCAGCGATGAAAAGCTGCAGCGCAACGAGGGCGACTTCGACAACTGCCGCATCATCGTAAACCGCCTGAAGCCGCTTCAGGATGTAGGTCTGGGCTATATCAAACTCGGTCAGAATTCAAGTTCGCTTTCGGGTGGTGAGAATCAGCGTGTAAAGCTCGCCTTCTTCATAGGTAAGGAGGAACAGGAGCCTACGCTCTTCATCTTCGACGAGCCTACCACGGGTCTTCACTTCCACGACATCAAGCGCCTGCTCCATGCCTTCAATGCCCTGATAGAAAGGGGTCATTCGCTGGTAGTGATTGAGCACAATCTGGATGTCATCAAGTGTGCCGACTATATCATCGACCTCGGTCCTGAAGGCGGCGATAAGGGCGGCAATCTTGTTGTTGCCGGAACTCCGGAAGAAGTAGCTGCCTGCAAGGCAAGCCTTACCGGAAAGTTCTTGCGTTAAATTGAAGTTTCAGGGCATGTGGCGATAAACTTGCGAAACGTCGAAAAAAATACGATATCAGTGGAATCCGACAACCGCCGGATTCCACTTTTTAATTTAAAAAACCAATTCAAAAGAATTATTTATTATAAAAGTAACCATCATCGAAGGCTGCTTCGATAAGGCGTTGCTTCACTCGGGCATATTCTGCCGAGTCTTCGATAAAGTACCGAAGAGCAGAAACAATCCTCACATAAACACTGAGCCGATAATCGCCCTTACCCTTTTAGATTGCAAAAATGTTTTCCTTATGCATCCCAGCATAATACATCAGATCAGAACCAGATACATGATGGTTCTTCATCTCTTCACTCAGAACAACACCGAAACGGCTGTTGTCTGCTTCAAAATTAACAATCTTCATTCTTTTATTTTTTTTAAAATGTTTATAATTATTGTATACGAGTTCCTGCTACGGGAACTCTTTTTTATTTTCTTTTTAGTATCTTTGCACCATATAAAACAGATTCAACAATCTGCTTACCAATAATAAAACGAATAACTGATACATATATTGTATAACAATATAAAATTTTTAGGAGATGATGAACATCAGCACATTCATTAACATGGCCAGCAAGATTCCTTCACCTGGCCAGTTGGAAGGCCTGGTAACCTTCATGAAGGAAGATGAGAAACTCAGGTTTTTCACCGAGTCTTACCGGAAAACGGGGAATAAGTCGTACAAGCACGATGCACCCCTCTTCGCCGTAGCCTGCATCTTCGAAGGCGGAAAAGGCAAGGACAACATCCGGAGCCTCACACATCTGTCGCTGGTCGACTTCGACCACATCACAGAAAAACCGGATGACGGCACCCTGCGCTCGCTCAAAGAGAGAATCTGCCACGATGCCCACACCCTGCTCTGCTACGTTACCATGAGCGGCAACGGACTGCGCGTCATCTACCGCTACGAAGGCGATGATTATCCCGCCGCCTTCGCCATGGGAAACGACTACTATGCGCATCTCATCGGCAAGGAAAGCGATCCGCTCTGCAAGAACATCACAAGGCTCAGCGGACTCGCCTACGACCCCGAAGTCTATTTCAATCCTGAAGCCACAGCCTTCAGCGCCGAGGAAATCAGCCATTTCCATTCCGCTACGCTCAAGACCGCCCAGAAGAAAAAGAAACAGGAACGCATCGCCGACTACTACGAGCAGATCGTCAAACCCAAGCTGGAAAACGAAAAGATCAGGTACGAACCCGGCAACCACAACCAGTATGTGATGCGGGTGGGCTACATGATGGCTAAGAAGCGGTACGACAGGAAAGAAGCCACCCAGTGGGCTATCAGGCAGTTTCCCGAATACGACGACGTAGAACAGGTGTTCAAATCGTGCTACGACAACACCTCTCACCCACAGAAGATGAAGGCAGAAACCGGAAAGATCCCCTATGCCACCGTAGATGAAATCAAAGACTTCCTCGACGGACATATCAAACTCCGCTTCAACCTCATCACCCTGCGCTACGAGTATCTGAAGGAGAAATGGCGAATCCTCCAGGACCGCAATCTGAATACGCTATGGAGCAACATGTCGCTAACCGCAAGGGTGAGCAAGAGCGACATGATCAATGTCATCGAGAGCGACTATAGCCCGCCCTACAATCCCTTCACCGATTATCTGGAGAATCTCCCACCCTGGCAGGAAGGCGACAAGGACTATATTGCCGAACTCGCTGCCACGGTAAAGATGAAGGGCGACCCCGTGATGCCCTTCTGTGAAGCCCTCAGGAAATGGCTCGTGGCGATGATAGCAGGATGGATAGACGAAGGTGCCGTAAACAATGTCATCCTGGTATTCATCGGCAGACAGGGCGCCTACAAGACCACCTGGTTCAACTATCTTCTGCCGCCGGAACTGAAGCAATACTTCTATACGAAGGCGAATGCCAGGCGCATGACGAAGGATGATATCATCGCCCTTTCGCAGTATGCACTCATCTGTTATGAAGAGCTCGACACGATGAGTCCATCGGAACTGAACCCAGCTGAAGGCTGTGGTAACGATGCAGTATACCAACGAAAGGGCGGCATACGGCCATTATGCCGAGCAGCGCAAGCATATCAACACCTTCTGCGGCACGGGCAACAATCCCGAGTTTTTGAGCGACCCTACCGGTAACCGTCGCTGGCTGCCCTACGAGATAGAGAGCATCCTCTCGCCCCGTGAGCATCCGTTCAATTACGAAGGCATCTACGCCCAGGCTTACGCCCTCTACAAGAGTGATTTCCGCTACTGGTTCACCGATGAGGAGATAGAAAAGCAGAACCGGCACAACCGCGCTTTTGAGGCGCCCAGACTAGAACAGGAACTTGTGGATCTCTACTTCCGAAAGCCAACGGAGGCGGAGACAGGGGAGTTCGTGTCCATAGCCAGAGCGATGCAGATCATCAGTTGCAACATCTCCCAGAAGCTGAACAGTTCGAAACTGGGCAAGGCTTTCAATGATCTCGGATTCGAAAAGATGCGCACCAAGCACAGCCGTGGTTACAGGGCAATCGTCCGTACTGCCGAGGAAATCAAGGCTTACCAGGTATCCGTCTGCATCAACCCACCGCAATGCGATGATGATGCCCCGTTCTAGCCGTTCCTCCAAACCTTCGGTTCCATCCGGTTCAGGGTGACACGGTGACACGAGTTTTTCAACATTTCGCCTCGCACGCGGGCAGGCAGGAACTTTCGGCCTGATTTTTCCTGCCTGCCCGCGCGAGAGTAAATCTTCAGAATTCCCTGTCACCCCTGTCACCCAGAAGCCAGTTACTTCCGAAACGGAAACCAAGGACTTACGGTGCAAAAGTCAGAGACTTACGATGCAAAAGTCAGAGACTTACGATGCAAAAGTCAGTAGCTTATGAACCGCAACTCAATCATAAACCCCTTAAAAAATCAAACAAAACTATGGATTTAAGAAGTTATACCAAGCAAGAGCTAGCTCTTCTGTATTTTCCCGATGCTACTCCAGCAGTAGCCAGTGCTCACCTGATGCGATGGATCCAGCGCATCCCCGACCTTCTCCAGAAGCTCGCCGCCACCGGTTACGGCAAGAACTGCAAGGAGTTCACCCCGATGCAAGTCTCCTACATTCTCTACTTCCTCGGTGAGCCCTAACCCTGTTCCGTCTAATCTGAAAATGAGCCAACAAAAGGTACTTCTAACTGAAGACATCATACAATAGGAAAAAGGGTCTATACACCCTTTTGTCGAGGTGTATAGACCCTTGGAACAACCGCAAAGTATGGGTTGATAATTATGCCAGATATTTTGTAGATCCATTTGGCATAAACCAAAACACAATACTATGCAGGATCACAATCTTCACCAGTGAATCGAACCTGCTCATAGCCTTCTGGCAATGGGTTAGACCCAGCTAATAGAACACAGGAATTTTCCAACTCAACTACAGTGATTGATGGTTTCTGATAATTCTTTTTCATATTCCTTACTTTTTAAATTTTACATATCTATTTCACATATTTTTTGCCATTTTTGATATAGATGCCATGAGTAGGCTCTTTGCTGAGCTTACGACCTTGCAAGTCATATATACCATTTAGAGATGTGTTATCAGCCTCATTGTTGGTTATAACTTGGATGCCCTTTATGGCAGTTGTTGCTCCCTCGCCGACCTCATCTATGCTGATAGAACGGGATTTTGATGCCTGTGACATGTTAGAACTATTACGATTACTTACCGTAAGATACCAACGCTGTGCACCAACTTCGGTAGAAGGGTTTAACGGAGCTATGAGTCCTTGCTTGTTGAGAGCATATACGGCAACTGATGATTCATCCTGACCTAATCCACTTTGTGGAGTGTAGATGCCAGTGAAGTTATACTTGCGAGTCATGCTCATGCAGTAGTATGTCTTCGATTCTGCCTTATGCAACTTGACATTATTGATAGTGATAGTCTTGCTTCCGCTATCTTTTGTTCTCAACAAGTATGGGGTGTTAGCCTCAAACTCTCCAGATGTAGCCTTCTTCACTTCGAGTACCGTCTCATAGCCGCTGCCATCTTTCTTCTCGTACTCATGGAAATTGTTGATGCTTGCCACGGTGATGCCGTTGTCTGTCCAGTCTGTAGCCTGAGTCTCGAAAGGCACGTACACAGCCTGCCACTGGTCTGCGCCGAGATAGTTGCGTGTATTTCAGCGTTGGGGCAGTGAAGTCCACAGGGCTGTCGTAAGCCGCATTGTCATTGATGTCAACAGGCTCGGCTGCCTTGTATGAACCGTCAGACTCCGCTGTTAGCTTAATAATGTTGTCTTTGTTGCCACAGAAGTCCTTGATGTACTTTGTTCCATCTTTTAATTGTGGCATATAGCGCATTCCTCGCTATAAAGATTTGACGTTCCTTCATCAGCCTTTTCTGCCATCTGATAGTTGTGAGACAACTTGTCGCCTTCTGGTTTGTTTGCATATTCACCAATACGGGTTGTCCCGTCGCAAGAGAAGAGGGGTGCTTTATATACAGTATTGTGGTCAGTGGATTTCAAGACTGGATAAGCGTCAGCATTCTCATCCAACTTCTGATACCATGCCAAGGTGCTTTCTTCGGTAGAAACAGATTTGGAGCCATTAAGTAGCCATGCCACCTCGCCACTTTTAAACCGATCTTTGGACATTTCCACTGCCTTGCCATTCTCATCATCCTTTCCTCCTATACCGCCTTTACCGTCTGCGACTGTGCCACTAAGATAATAGCAATTTGTTATTGGACCTTCATAGTTATCGCCGCACACGCCGCCGACAGAATATTGTCCGCTTACAGAAGCTGTGTTATAGCAGTTTTTGATTGTGCCACTGTTATTGCCGCACACCCCGCCTATTGTTTCTTTTCCTCTGACAGTGCCTTCATTAAAGCAATTTGTTATTGTACTTGTACCATCCGAGTTATCGCCGCACACGCCGCCGACTTTTTTACCTGTTACGCTTACAGAAGCTGTGTTATAGCAGTTTTTGATTGTGCCACCATAGTTATAGCCGCACACGCCGCCGATATTAAGAACATCATAATCACCTGTTCCGCTGACAGTGCCTTCATTAAAGCTGTTTTCTATTATTCCGCCTTTTTCATTATATCTTCTTTCATTATATCCGCACACGCCGCCTATTGTTTCTTTTCCTCTGACAGAACCTGTATTTTTGCAATCTTTGACAGTGCCACTGTTATAGCCGCACACGCCGCCTATTCTATACTCGTTTTCTTTGCCAATTACAGTGCTGCTGTTAGAACAGTTTTGGAGTTCGCCAGAATTCGATCCGCACACGCCGCCTATATACGGACAGTTACTGGACTGAAAATATGAATCCGAAACTCCTACGTTGGAAATCTTGCCTTCGGCTCCTATGCAGCCAAACAAGCCAACATACCATGAGTTAGATTTATTGAAATACAATCCGCTGATGGTGTGTCCATTGCCATCAAAGGTGCCAGTATATGCATCATCATCAGAAGAAGATTTACCAATAGGTATCCATTCTATAAAGTCGTTTCCGCTTACCAGATCTTTATTTGGGTCAAGAACGCCCGTGTTCACGATAATGTCATCCGTGAGGATTGCATTGGCAGATAAATCCTTTTTGACGCCTGGAAGCGTACCATTCACCAGACCTGCAAACCAATAAAGTTCTTCAGCAGTACCAATTTTATATGGGGTTCCTGCGCCATCACCTTCCGGTATTTTTAGATCAATACTTTTCGCCAACATCATGGTTGGCATAATCATGGTTGTCACGAACAAAAGCATCGTGAAAAGCCATCTCAATTTTACAAAATTCGTTTTCATATTGTTAGTTATTAAATTAATAATTTCTTGTAAAAAAAATACTTTTGTGCATTCAGCCAAATCTTGCCACTATGCAGCGGCATTATCCACCGAAGCACCTATTCTCTCATTGCCGTCAGATATACTGTCATTCCCAGGATGATGACGAAAGACTGTCTGAGAAACAGATAGATATAATATCTTCCTCTCTTGATGAAATCACTGAAGCTGTAGCGAGCCTTGTTGTTTCCATCAAGATATATCCTGTAGTCTTGAACCATGGCATAGCTCATGACTATGGCGAACAGCAGAAGAAACAATGCCACTATAAAGTCACCGAGCCCTATTCTGAATATGGTTTTCAGATACTGGTCGAAGTATGCTGATAACTCATCCTTAGGGATGGAAAGTGTGCGGGAGAGGGTAAGCATGTTCACAGTACAGTCATCACAGTCTTTATAGCCCGAATTGGCGCACCATGCATCAAGACTCTTCTGGATGAAATCTCTGTATTCATCGGAAAGTGGATGTAAAGATTCTGAACTGCTATCAGTTGAGTTCTGAGGTTTCGCAGAAAGTGTCTCCCCATGTGCTGTTCTCGCCAAGATATATCGGAATGTATCTCGCAAAACTTGCGAAAGTTCAGTTACATCATACATAGACTAGTAAACGGAAGATGGGGTGATTTGAGGTCACCTCATCCCCCTTTGGCTTTCAATTCTTATCATCGGCAGATTGCATCGAGGTTGTAGAATTTTGTCATGTAATTCTTACCATCTGCGGCAGTTGCCGAGTTTTTCTCGGTAACTGAATCTTCAACAAGTTCTCCACTCTTGAAGATGTTTTTAAGATGCAATCCGATATTATCTGTTGAACAGTCAAAAAGCTGTGCCATAGCCTTTTGAGTAGCCCATACCGTTTCGTCTTTATATAACACTTGTACGCCTTGCTCCTTACCTTCTGCCACGAAAGTCAGGAATTCCGCCGTACTGTTTCGTATTTCAAATTTCTTTGCCATAATTTATCACCTCTCAATGTAATGCGTTATCTCGTTGAAAGCGGATGTATGCAGATTTATTCTTTGAATGTCCATATTATAATGTTTCTTTGTTTTCTTTCTCCGCACAAAGTATGATTCCTATAGAACGGTTCTCGTCAGCACCACGTTCAAGGCGGTCTTCAAGTTCAAGCTCCAGAATGGGACTTGTTACTCCCAAGAAACCAAGATTGTAGCTGCTGTTAAACACCTCGTTGGCATACTGCGCTTGTTCGGCAGGAAGAGTGCGGTCGAAATTGTTATCTACTCGTGCCAATGCCTGTGTCTCATACATATTGAGTTTGATGGCATTGAGCAACAAGTCACGATTCCAACCTTTGGTTATAGTTTCCTGAGCATAATATAGCGTGGCTTCATCATTCAGCCCCTTGCTCAACAACAGCATATTGTGTGACCACGGCAAAAGTGCAACGGAGCGTTGCACTTTCTCATTATGTCCAGCATAACGTTCATAGAACTTTTTCATATACCACAGATTTCGTGGTGAAACACCCATCTTCGGGTATCGTTCTTTCAGGTCTGCTGACAATCTTCTTACAACGCTGTCACCATACCCACTTTCAATCTTGCGCTCATGAAGCATTTGACCAATCTCCCAATAGGCGGCAGATACGTAGCCATTGACATGTCGGGCTATTTCTGTCCGTGCATGCTCAATTACTGCGACAGCGTGTCGCAGTATCTCAGCATAATCGCTACTTCCTATTGAGAGTTTGTTGTCTTTATTGTCTGTTGTCATTTTATCAGTCTATTATTTGCCATATGCAGATGCATATTTAATTACAAAAGTAATTATAATACATCACTATTCCGCATAAACACAGTGATTTTTAAGTTTATTTAGCAGCTTGATAAAAAACTGTTATTATATTGCACATCACCCATTAAAAGTGCGGTAAGGAGACCGCCATCCATAGCTTTTGCCGACTTACTTGTTTTTGTAAGATTCAAGCAAATGATGATTGATTATAATGGGCTTATAAACTCCAGAAAAAAGAATCTATGAAAAAGTATGATAAAACATGAGCAAGTATGAGCAACTGTGAGTTGACCCCTCACCGATTTCGTATCTTTGCATTGTGGTTCAGAGATAACATCTCATACCACCAAGAGGCAATGCGCAGCGCCCCCTACAACACAAACACAATTTATTAACCTTAAAATGAAGACACTATGATTCTGTACACATTGAAGAAGTATGTCAACGAGAAGTTGAGCGCCGCTTACGGCAAGTTTTTCGCCTACCCTGTAGTCACCCAGACCTATGGTCTTGATGAACTCGCAGAACACATGGAAAGTCACAACACCCCGTTCTCAAAGGGAGCCATCAAAGGTATGCTCACCGACATGGTGAGCTGCGTAAGAGAACTGGTTCTGCAGGGTATCGCCGTGAAGATTCCCGACCTCGCCATCTTCAGCATCGGCATCAAGAACAAGGAAGGTGCAGCCTCCGAGAAGGAGTTCAGCATCACCAAGAACATTGCCGGACTGAAGCTCCGTGCCCGTGGCACCGGTGAGTTCAAGGCAAACAGTCTGAACCTCGATGCATCCCTGAAGAAGGCTACAGCCGTAACAGGAGATGTTACTCCACCAGACGGCGGTAAGGACAACACAGGCGATACTACCCAGGGTGGCGGTACAAACCAGGGTGGCGACTCAACCCAAACTGGCGGATCAGGCAACACCGAGAGCAGCGGCTCCGATGGTAGCGACGGCCTGGAGTAACCCCCTCGCCAGTAGATGAAGAAAGAAGGTTTTAGACAGGATGCAGTCCGGGATTCGGCTATAGCACCCCCGGCTATTCATCAATATAGCAAGCATCATTGAAACACGCGCTATCAAGCCCATCTGCTCATCCTGTAAGCCTTCCTTCTCCAGTATCGCCCGGATATAGGAAATCCGAGCCCCCAATCCATTTATTAACCTTAAAAATCAAATGAAAATGAAAAGAGAAACACTCAAGAAAATTCTGAATTTCGTCATTACCGTTCTCACCGCCGTAGCCTCTGCCTTTTGTGTGCAGAGCTGCCAGTAGTATCAACCCTTTAAAGATTCAGCACTATGAAAAACACAAGAAAAATATCACTTATTGTCATTCACTGTTCAGCCACACGCGTCACGCAGGACTTCACCTTCGAAAAGCTCGAAGCCTGTCATTTAGCCCGTGGTTTCCGCAGCATCGGTTATCACTATTACATCACGAAAGACGGCGTCATCTACCCCGGACGTCCCGAATCAGAAATCGGCGCCCACGCCCGCCATTTCAATGCACACAGTATCGGCATCTGTTACGAAGGCGGTCTCGACGCCGACGGCAATCCGGCAGATACCCGTACGAAGGCTCAGAAGCAGTCGCTCCAGAATCTCCTGACGAGTCTGTGCGTAGACTATCCCGAAGCCGAGATCCTAGGTCATCGTGATCTCCCGAACGTCCACAAGTCCTGTCCCTGCTTCAGTGTTCAGGCTTGGCTGAATGAAATCAAATTCCACATTTAGCCCTCTATTCAGTTGATATTGTTCATACTTTATTATTTTTTCTACTCTCTCCCCCAATCTTAAGTGATTAAGGTTGGGGGATTTTTTGTTCAGGAATCTGCAAACTTCTTCATAATGAGGAGTATTGCGTCCCCACTTTTCCACAGAAAAGAAGGCTGTAACATGAAATATAAGGCATAATTGTTTTAAATAATGTAAAAAAGTAACGTAATACTAAACTTTATATGTACTTTTGCATCGAATTAAATAAAAATAAGAAACAAATTAAAGAGAAAATATAAAAAAGAAGAAAGGATATGAAGATGAAAAGAATCATATTGACACTCACTATGCTAGTGGCTCTTGTAGCTACTGCATCTGCTCAGGCAGAGATTAAGTTCGACAAACTGATACACAACTTCGGTTCGTTCGAAGAGTCAAACCCGGTACAGAAGGCTACCTTTACCTTCACCAATGTGGGCAACAAGCCTTTGATTATCAACCAGGCTATTGCCAGCTGCGGCTGTACCATACCTTCTTACACCAAGAAGCCTATCGCTCCAGGCGAGAAGGGACAGATTAGTGTTACCTATAACGGCAAGGGCATGTTCCCTGGTCATTTCAAGAAGAGCATCACCGTCCGTTCTAACGGCAATGTAGAAATGTCACGTCTTTATATAGAAGGTGTTATGACAGAAAAGAAATAATCTAGCTCAATACATATTTAAAATGTAAGCATGATTTTCTATTTCTCTGGAACTGGAAATACCAAGTGGGCAGCAGCCAGACTGGCAGCGGCTACACACGAAGACTTGATTCCTATCGCCCCCTATATGCGGGCGGACGATTCAAGCCACAATATAGCCGAGCCGTTTATTCTGAAAGAGAATGAACGGCTCGGATTCGTTTTCCCCGTACATGGCTGGAGAGTTCCACGCCTTGTAAGGGAGTTTATCAGGAAGATGAAGATACGGAGAGAAACTCCTGATGCTACTGCTGAAGACAAAGAGACGTTCAGGAAGCATCCTTTCGCCTATTGCGTCTGTACTGCAGGCGACAGCATCGGACTCACCATCGAAAACCTCAACGATACGATTGCGCTGAATGCATCGCTTCATGCATTGGGTATCACGGAGGTTTCTGCTTCCTACTCGCTCATCATGCCGGAATCTTATGTGGGACTTCCTTTCATGGATGTTGATCCGAAGGAGCGCGAAGTTCGTAAGAAATCGAAATCGGCACAGGAACTGGCGGTTATCTGCGAAGAGATATTCGACAGGAAAGAGGGCGTGAACCGTCTGGTAAAAGGTCCTATCCCCTGGTTCTTCACCAAGGTTGTGGGCGGATTCTTTGAGAAGGTGCTCATCACCGACAAGCGGTTTCATGTGGAGAAAGACAAGTGCGTGAAGTGTGGCATCTGTGCCAACGTCTGTCCTGTAGGCGATATCAAGGGCGGTCATGGAGAATATCCGGAATGGCTGCATCACAAGGATTGCCTCACCTGCTTTACCTGCTATCACCATTGTCCGCATCACGCCATCGAGTTTGGACGCCAGACTCAGAAGAAAGGACAATACTTTTACAAATAATCCCCATCGACCCTGACTGTTTATGAAGAAGACAATCTTCTCTCTGGCGCTCGCCTTCCTGGGCATCGCCAATCTCTATGCCGTAAAGGCTAAACCGGGCATCGCCAAGATTATGCTGGCTGACGGAACCATGGCATGTGCTACCCTGCATGGCGACGAAACCTTCCACTACTACATGCTGCTGGACGGTACGCCCCTGCGGGAAACCCAAGACGGAAAATACGAAAAGATAACTGCCGAAGAGCTGAACACCCGAAAGACCCGTGCTTTCTCTTCAGAGAATCTTACAAGAGCATCAGAAATAGGAACATGGAGTCCTAGCTATTTCCCTCATAAGGGAAGTCCGAAGGCATTGGTACTCCTGGTGCAGTTTCAGGATGTGAAGTTCAAGAGTAAGGATCCGGTTGCAACATTCAACCATTACCTCAACGGAAAGAAGGGAGAAGCTATGCCTGAGGCTGATAAAGAAGTGTTTATCACCAACGAGAATTACTGCCAGAACTACGGCAGCGTACAGCAGTATTTTGCTGACATGAGCGATAACCAGTTTATACCACAGTTTGACGTAGTGGGTCCTGTTACGGTAAGCAAGAATTCAGCTTATTATGGCAATAATGAAGGTAGCGCCGACGGCGACACCAACTTTCCTCAGATGATTAAGGAAGCCTGCCAGCAGGTAGACAAGAAGGTAAACTTTGCCGATTACGACAGCGATGGCGATGGATATGTAGACCTCATATATGTAATCTATGCCGGCTATTCTGAAAGTATCGTAGGTAATTCAGGCGATTGTCTCTGGCCGAAATCGGGTACCGTAGGAGTGGGAACCTATGACGGGAAAACAGTATCCCGATTCGGCATCAACAACGAGCTGAACAATAAGCCTGCAGATACCAAAGACGGCAAATACTTCATCAATGGTATCGGTCTCTTCTGCCATGAGTTTTCGCATACCCTCGGTTTGCCAGACCTCTATCCGACCAACGGCATCACAGACCACAACCAGAGTCCTGAATATTGGGACGTCATGGATATGGGCAATTATCAGGCTGACGGCTACCAGCCCATCCCTTATTCACCATGGGAGAAGAGCATCGTAGGATGGAAACAGCCTACCCTCCTTTCTGATACCGAGGCGAAGCAGATAAAGCTGGAACCATACGACAAGGCATCGGATGCATTCAAGATTATAGCCAACAGCCAGGGCGAATACCTGCTGCTGCAGAATATCAGAAACGAGGGATGGTACAAGGAGGCTCCGGGTTACGGAATGCTGGTATGGCGCATCGACTACGATGATTTGCCATCGGTTAACCTGGGGGATAATCCCAACAACACGACAGGTAAGCCAAGGGTCATGATTGTTCCTGCAGACGGAATGGTATACAACAGCTATAATAGAACTGTCAGCGACAATGATATTATCACGAGTCTTCAGAACGACCCGTTCCCAACCTACAAGGCGGGCTCTGCTACAGAGTACGAGGTGAACAGTCTGACCAGTATCACCCTGAACAACAGTGTTGATACGAGTCATCCGCTCTACAACATCACAAAGGATGAAGCAACCGGTCTGGTAACCTTCGATTATCTCAAGAACTTCTTTCCTACCGGAATCTCTTCGGTCATCATCGGTAAAGACAGACCGACAGCCTATTTTGATCTGGAAGGCAGAAAGGTTTCCGTTCCACAAAAGGGCAAGATTTATATTACCAGCAAGGGACAGAAGATAGTATACTAACTATATAAACAATGAGGGTGTGTCATGTTTAATGACACACCCTCTTATTATTTTAATATATTCTAGGACCGAAGATGGTAGTACCTACACGAACCATCGTGCTGCCGTGCTTGACGGCAATATGATAATCGTGACTCATACCCCAGCTACGCTCGCAGAAAGCATCATCATCAGTAAAGTATCTGGCCTTTATCTCATCAAAGAACCGGGCAGCCTCATCAAACTCCTGAGCAATCTGCTGCTCATCGTCTGTATTAGATGCCATCATCATGATGCCACAAATCTGCACATGCTTCATCTCCCGCCATTCGCCTGCCTCAAGGAGTTCGCGGCAAGCATCAAGAGAAAGACCCGATTTGGTATCTTCCTCAGCCAGATGAAGTTCCAGAAGAACCTTCACCACACGATTGTGCTTGGCAGCCTGCTTCTCAATCTCCCTTAGAAGTTTCAGACTGTCTACCGATTCAATCATCGAGATATAAGGTGCGATATACTTCACCTTATTGGTCTGCAGATGACCAATGAAATGCCACTCGATGTCCTCAGGCAGCGAAGCCACCTTCTTGGCGAGTTCCTGCTCATGACTCTCGCCGAAGATACGCTGTCCTTCAGCATAAGCCTCCTCGATATACTCGTTGGGATGGAACTTGCTGATAGCAACGAGACGGACACCGGCAGGCAAGCTGCCCAGCACCTCATGGAGATTTCCTTTTACATCATACATAGTTCAATTATTTTTGCTCCTCGTATTCAGGCACATCATTCTTCTCCTCTTTCTTCTCGTTAGGAGCATGGTGCTCAAATACATCCATCAGTTTGGTTTCGTTCAAACCAACCACATCATAATCTATCATGGTCTTGCCCATCACCTCATCAATATAACGGAGGGCACGGGCGAGAGACTTAGCCTGAACAAGATAGGTAACATTGCTGCGCTTCTCCTTCTCACTCTTCTCATCAATTGTAATGAACTGGAGTTTAGCCTTATACCACTTATCATCATCATCCACATCGCTGAAGAAGATTTCGCCGTAGCCAGCCTTACCGATACCGCTCACCTTCAACTCGCCGCTTACATAAACCGACATCTCATCGATGATGGCGCTCTCAGCCTCGGTAAAGCTCAAAGCATCTACTACGTATGCTTCAGAAACAACCTTTTCTGAACCATCCTCCATTGTCTTCTGATATTTCACTTTGGTCTCAAACCATGTACTTGTTCTACTTCTCATATTTTTCTTCTTACTTATTTTTAATTAATTAGTATAATCTTATAACATTTCTTGAAATTAAGTGCAAAGTTATAAAAAAGAAAGCAAAGAGCGACATATTTAAAGAGTTTTTAATCAAAAAATAAAATTTAACCGAAAGTTATTCTCAATTCTCATCTAATTTTCTTATCTTTGCAGCCGAATAGCGTAAATTGAAAAGACCAGAAGGTCATAGAATTCAATTTTCGATACGGATAATTAATAGAAAGAAACAATATTTTAAGATGCCAGAAATATCTGTACGCGGTCTTGAAATGCCAGAGTCACCTATCAGAAAGTTGGCTCCTCTGGCTGCCGCAGCAAAAAAACGTGGAGTAAAGGTATATCACCTCAACATCGGTCAGCCTGACCTTCCAACTCCTCAATGTGGCCTAGATGCCTTGAAGCATATAGACCGCACGGTCTTGGAGTATTCTCCAAGTCAGGGCTATCTCAGCTATCGCGAGAAGCTTGTAGATTACTATAAGAAATTCAACATCAACGTAACTGCCGATGATATCATCATTACATCGGGAGGTTCTGAGGCTGTACTCTTCTCTTTCATGAGCTGCCTCAACCCTGGCGACGAGATTATCGTACCAGAACCTGCTTACGCTAACTATATGGCGTTTGCCATCTCTGCGGGTGCCAAGATCCGTACCATCGCCACAACGATAGAAGAAGGTTTCTCCCTGCCTAAGGTGGAGAAGTTTGAGGAGTTGATCAATGAGCGCACCCGTGCCATTCTGATCTGCAACCCTAACAACCCTACGGGCTATCTCTATACCCGCAGAGAGATGAATCAGATTCGTGACCTGGTGAAGAAGTACGACCTCTATCTCTTCTCTGATGAGGTTTACCGTGAGTATATCTATACCGGCAGTCCTTATATCAGTGCGATGCACCTGGAAGGCATCGAGCAGAACACGGTTCTCATCGATTCTGTTTCGAAGCGTTACAGTGAGTGCGGTATCCGTGTGGGTGCCCTCATCACCAAGAATGCAGAAATCCGCAAGGCGGTGATGAAGTTCTGCCAGGCCCGTCTCTCTCCTCCACTGATCGGTCAGATTGTAGCCGAAGCTTCTCTGGACGCTCCTGAAGAGTACTACCGCGATGTATACGATGAGTATGTAGAGCGCCGTAAGTGCCTGATAGACGGCTTAAACCGCATTCCGGGCGTATACTCTCCTATTCCTATGGGAGCCTTCTATACCGTAGCCAAACTGCCTATCGATGATTCAGAAAAGTTCTGCCGCTGGTGTCTGGAGGAATTCAACTACGAGGGCGAAACCATCATGATGGCTCCAGCCTCCGGTTTCTATACGACTCCTGGAGCCGGCCACAATCAGGTTCGTGTAGCTTACGTCTTGAAGAAACACGATCTGGAGCGTGCTCTGGTGGTTCTGGGTAAGGCACTTGAGGCTTATCCGGGAAGAGTGGAAGACGAAGGACTGTAAGAAAGTGAAGAACGAAGAGTGAAGAATACAACAGCTTCACTAATCATAAAGTTCAAAGATCAAAATTCAAAGTAAAGATGAATTTTCCTCTATTTATAGCAAAGAGATTATATAGCGATCAGGGCGATAAACGTAAAGTTTCTCGCCCTGCTATTCATATAGCCACTGCAGGTGTTGCTATCGGACTCGCCATTATGATTATGTCGGTATGCGTAGTGCTCGGATTCAAGCATACCATACGTGACAAGGTAATAGGATTCGGAAGCCATATACAGGTGGCCGACTTCATGACGCTGCAGCAGCAAAACCAGTATCCGGTGGTTATGAACGACTCGATGGTCAACGTACTGAAAAAGATACCTGGCGTAAAACATGTGCAGAAATTTGCCATGAAAGAGGGAATCCTGAAGACGGACAGCGATTTCCTGGGCGTCATGTTCAAAGGTGTAGGGCCTGATTTTGATTCTACCTTTATCCATCAGAACATGATCGAAGGCAGCATCCCTAAGTTTGATGACAAAGCGAGTCATAACCAGATTCTCATCTCACAGCTGATGGCTGGTAAGCTGAAGCTGAAGACGGGAGAACGCATCTTTGCCTACTTCTTTGATGACAACGGAGTGCGTATGCGCCGCTTCACCATCAAGGGTATCTATCAGACCAACCTGAAGAAGTATGATGAGGTAATGGTATACACCGATCTCTATACTGCCGTGAAGCTGAACGGATGGGAAGAAGACCAGACGAGCGGTGCAGAACTGACAGTAAACGACTTCAACAAGCTCAACGAGACTGAAGATTATATTATTAATAAGGTGAACCGCACGGTAGATCACTATGGAGAAACCTACAGCAGTTCTACCATCAAGGACCTGAATCCAAACATCTTCCAATGGCTGAGCCTGATGGATCTGAATGTCTGGATTATTCTCGGTCTGATGCTGATAGTAGCCGGCGTCACCATGATCAGCGGTCTGCTCATCATCATTCTGGAACGCACCTCCATGATAGGCGTAATGAAGGCATTGGGTGCTCGCAACAAGACTATCCGCCACACCTTCCTGTGGTTTGCCGTCTTCATCATCGGCAAGGGTATGCTTCTGGGCAACGCCATCGCCCTCGGCATTCTTACCCTCCAGTACTTTACAGGCATCATCAAACTCGATGCACAGACCTATTATGTAAGTACCGTTCCGGTAGAATTCAACTGGCTTGCCATCATAGCCCTGAACATTGCTACGCTGCTGATAAGTATCTTCATGCTCGTAGCACCAAGCTACCTGATTTCTCACATCCATCCAGCCAAATCAATGAGATATGAGTAAAATACAGTCTATAACACCACAATATGTAGACTAAAAAGGAAAAAAAACTAATTATTTTATGTAGTTTTTGAAAATAGTGCACATTTTATTTTGCAGTGTGCACTATTTTCATTATCTTTGCACAAAATTTTGTAAATTGTGCAATGAATTCAATACCAAGTTTTAACTCGTATATTGAGAACAGCATTATCAAGAATTGGAATCTGGATGCGCTCACCGATTACAAGGGCGCAACCCTCCAATATCACGATATTGCCAGAAAGATTGAGAAGCTACACATCCTGTTCGAAAACAGCGATGTAAAGAAGGGCGACAAGATTGCCGTCTGCGGAAGAAATAGTAGCCAGTGGGCAGTAGCCTTCCTGGCCATTATTACTTACGGAGCCATTGTCGTACCTATACAGAACGAATTTAAGCCTGAGCAGATTCACAACATCGTGAACCACAGCGAAAGCAAACTTCTGTTCGTTGGTGACGTGGTAGCTACAGAGATAACACCAGAGGAGATGCCTTCGCTGGAAGGAATCATCTATCTTCCGGACAATTCGCTTGTCATCTCGCGCTCTGAGAAACTGACTTATGCGCGCGAGAACCTCAATGCAATGTTCGGACACAGATATCCTAAGTATTTCAGACCAGAACACGTGAAGTATCACGTAGACGATCCTGAAGAACTGGCGATGATCAACTATACCAGTGGAACTACCGGTTTCTCAAAAGGTGTGATGCTCCCATACAGAGCACTTTGGGGTAATCTTGACTACCTCATTGATTCAGTGAAACCAAATATAGGTAAGAACAGCAACATCCTTTCTACCCTTCCGATGGCTCACATGTATGGACTCATGACAGAATTTCTCTTCAATATAGTATTGGGTAACCATATCTTCTTCCTTACCCGTCTGCCGAGCCCAACGCTCATCTCAGAGGCGTTGTCAGAAATCAAGCCAGACATCCTCTATGCGGTGCCGCTTGTAGTAGACAAGATTGTAAGAAAGGAAGTATTCCCACATATCCAAACCAACCGTGCACGACTGCTGATGAACATGCCTGTCATCAATAAGCGCATCAAGGAGAAGGTTCGCGAGTTTGTATTGAGAAAGTTTGGCGAACGTCCTTACGAGGTTGTTGTGGGTGGTGCTCCGCTCAACAAGGAGATAGAAAACTTCTTCATCAGCGTAGGTTTCCCTATCGCAATGGGATATGGTACCACTGAGACTGCTCCACTTATCACCTTTGCCCATCAGGACAACTATGTGGCAGGAAGCTGTGGTGTTGCCGTGAAGCACATGGAGGTAAAGGTTTTGAGCGATGACCCGGAGAACGTAGCCGGTGAACTGGTTTGCCGCGGCATCAATGTGATGAAGGGCTATTACAAGAACCAGGAGGCAACAGATGCCGTAATAGATAAAGACGGATGGTTCCATACAGGCGACCTGGCAACGATGGACGCCGACGGACATATCTTCATAAGAGGCAGAAGCAAGAACATGCTGCTGGGACCTAACGGACAGAACATCTATCCGGAAGAGATTGAGGACAAGCTCAACTCCATGGCTATGGTCAACGAGAGCATCGTAATACAGAGCGATGACAAGCTGGTAGCTCTAGTTCATCCGGATATGGAAGAAGTTAACAACCTCGGCTTTACAGACGAAGACCTGGAGAACATCATGGAGCAGAACCGCAAGGAACTGAACATGCAGATACCTAGCTTCGCAAAGGTGTCACGCATCAAACTTCATAATCAGGAATTTGAAAAGACAGCCAAGAAGTCTATCAAGCGTTACCTCTATCAGAACGCAATCTAGAGACAGGCCCTATCTGCTGACAGACCATCAGCAGATAAGGTCTATCATCAGCAAACGGACTTCAGTACGAGAAAAATATAAAAAAGCAAATCGTTAAATAACAAGAATATGGAGATTCCAAGTTTTAACGCACTAATCCAAAAGAGCATCGTAGACCATTGGGATATGGATGCTCTGACAGACTACAAGGGAGCAACCTTGCAGTACCATGATGTAGCACGCAAAATTGAGAAGCTACACATCATGTTTGAGAACTCTGGTGTAGTAAAGGGCGACAAGATAGCACTTTGCGGTCGAAATAGCGCAAACTGGGCTGTAGCATTCCTTGCTACCCTTACCTATGGTGCCATTGCCGTACCTATCCTGCATGAATTCATGCCAGACCAGATTCACAACATCGTAAACCACAGCGATGCCAAACTGCTCTTTGTGGGTGATGTTGTAGCTACACAGATTGATGCAACGAAGATGCCAGGTCTTGAAGGCATCATCTATATACCGGATTATTCACTTGTCGTTTCACGTACCGACAAGTTGACTTATGCGCGCGAACACCTCAACGAGATGTTCGGTATCAAGTATCCTAAGTACTTCCGCAAAAACCATGTCAACTACTATATGGAACAGAATCCGGATGAGTTGGCTATGATCAACTATACCAGCGGAACTACCGGTTTCTCCAAGGGAGTAATGGTTCCATACCGTGCACTCTGGGGCAATGCAGATTTTGCTGAGGACGTACTGGGTAAGAAGATCAAGCCGGGAGATTCTATCATCAGTATCCTGCCGATGGCCCACATGTACGGCATGGCGTTTGAATTTATCTTCGAATTCATCAAGGGCTGCCACATCTTCTATCTCACCCGCATCCCTAGTCCAGCCATCATTGCCGAGGCATTCGGCCGCATCAAGCCAGCCGTCATTATATCTGTACCTCTGGTTATCGAGAAGATTATCCGCAAGAAGGTATTCCCTAAGATCCAGAACAACCGCATGCGTATGCTGCTCCACATGCCTGTGATCAGCAAGAAGGTGAAGGAGAAGATATGCGACCAGGTATCCAATGCCTTCGGTGGCAACTTCTACGAGGTGATTATCGGTGGTGCAGCCTTTAACCAGGAAGTGGAAAGTTTCCTCCATAGCGTAGGTTTCAAATATACCGTGGGATATGGCGCAACAGAATGTGCCCCTATCATCTGCTACGAGGATTACAAAAACTTCGTACCGGGCTCTTGCGGTAAGGCTGCCCTCCACATGATGGTCCGCATCGATAGTCCTGATCCTGAGAATGTACCGGGCGAAATCCTTGCCAAGGGTCCTAACGTAATGTTGGGTTACTATAAGAATGAGGAAGCTACCAAGCAGACCATTGACGAGAACGGATGGTATCATACAGGCGATCTCGGAACCATGGATGGTGACGGCAACGTCTTCATCAAGGGTCGTAGCAAGAACATGCTGCTCGGCGCAAACGGTCAGAATATCTACCCTGAGGAGATTGAGGATAAGCTCAACTCTTTGGCCCTGGTAGCGGAAAGCGTGGTTGTACAGAAGGGCGACAAGCTCATTGCTCTGGTTCACCCAGACTATGATGAAGCTCAGACCCTGAATCTCGGTACCAACGAACTGGCAGATGTCATGGAGCAGAACCGCCAGGAGCTCAACACCATGATTCCTGCTTACAGCAAAGTATCAGAAATACGTATACATGAAGATGAGTTTGAAAAAACTCCTAAGAAGAGCATCAAGCGATTCCTCTATACGGCAGAGTAAAGTAAGAGGGTGACAGGCTCGCAAATCCGCTAGACGTTTCTCCTGTTCCGCCTTACGGACTCGCGAACCTGTATTATGAAATAAAAAAATGGTGTGACTTCGGTTTTGAAGTCACACCATTTTTTATAAATTATAATATAGTATTCGAGCGGATTCTGGACAGCGTTTCCGGAGTCATCTGCAGATAACTTGCGATATAGGTGAGCGGAGCACGCAGAACCACCTGTGGGCTCATTTCGCACAGGCGCTTATATTTATTAGGTGCCGACTCAAATCGCATCAGATCGGCATGAATCTGAGACTGAATCAAACTCTCTTCCAATATTTTACGATAAAGCATCTGGATATTAACATTACGCATAGCAGCCGCCTCCAGCTTCTTCTTCGGTAGCATATACACCAGAGTAGGCTCCAAAGCTTCTACCTGCAAGCGTGTAGGCTCTTCCTTAAAGAGGCTCTCAATGCACATAAAGATGGAATGATCCACACCCAGATGTTCGGTCACCTCCTTGCCATTCTTAAAGTAAAATTGGCGCACCAATCCCTTCTCGATGTACGAGATACCCATGCACTGTTCACCTTCAGGCAAGATCATCTCGCCCTTGCCATACTTGATAGGCTCAAGGATATCTTCCACCACATCGAGTTCATCATGAGTCATCGTACTATATTTACGCGCCAGTTCGCGCGCAATATCACGCTTAGGGGTAATTACTTTAAAGTCTGCCATAATACTTAACCTCCTTTTCCTTTATACTTATATTAATTAGTCGAGTTTGAGCACAGCCAGGAAAGCTTTCTGTGGAACTTCCACATTACCAATCTGCTTCATGCGCTTCTTACCCTTCTTCTGCTTCTCAAGCAACTTGCGCTTACGGCTCACGTCACCACCATAACATTTGGCAGTAACATCCTTGCGCACCTGCTTAACAGTCTCACGTGCCACAATCTTGGCACCGATAGCTGCCTGGATAGCAATATCGAACTGCTGACGAGGTATGAGGTCCTTCAACTTCTCGCACATTCTGCGGCCGAAGCTCACAGAGTTATCGCGGTGAGTCAAAGTACTCAATGCATCTACAGGCTCTCCATTCAACAGGATATCGAGCTTCACCAGGTCGGAATGACGGAATGAATCGATATGATAGTCGAACGAAGCATATCCCTTGGAGATACTCTTCAGCTTGTCATAGAAGTCAATGACGATTTCTCCCAATGGCAACATGAAGTGGAGCTCTACACGGTTTCCACTCACATATTCCTGATTGATGAGTTCGCCTCGTTTATCCAGACAGAGTTTCATGATTGGTCCAATATAATTGGTAGCCGTAATGATGGTTGCCCGGATATATGGTTCCTCAATATGGTCTATCAGCGTTGGGTCTGGCAATCCGGAAGGATTGTGAACCTCTTTCACACCGCCCTGCTTGTCGTATACCATATAAGATACGTTAGGTACGGTAGTGATGACATCCATATTAAACTCACGGTCCAGTCTCTCCTGTACGATTTCCATGTGGAGCAATCCGAGGAATCCGCAACGGAAACCGAAGCCCAAAGCCACAGAACTCTCTGGCGAGAAAGTCAATGAAGCATCATTGAGCTGCAGTTTTTCGAGCGATGCTCGCAGATTCTCGTAATCGCTAGGATCGATAGGATAAACACCGGCAAAGACCATAGGTTTCACTTCCTGGAAACCCGCAATCGCCTTGTCGCAAGGACGGGCGATATGAGTAATGGTATCACCCACCTTTACCTCGGTAGCATTCTTGATACCCGAGATGATATAACCTACCTCACCGGTACCCAATTCCTGGCGTGGAATCATATCCATCTTCAATACACCGATTTCATCAGCATCATATTCCATGCCGGTATTGAAGAACTTCACCTTATCTCCCTTACGGATCACGCCATTCTCTATCTTGAAATAGGCGATGATACCGCGGAAAGAGTTGAATACAGAGTCGAAAATCAAAGCCTGAAGCGGTGCCTTCTCGTCTCCTACCGGAGCAGGAACACGATTAACAACAGCTTCCAGTATATCTTCTACACCCTCACCGGTCTTACCTGAAGCACGGAGAATATCTTCATGCTTACAACCGATCAGGTCTACAATTTCATCTTCTACCTCTTCAGGCATAGCTGAAGGCATATCTATCTTATTGATTACCGGAATAATCTCCAGGTCGTGTTCGATAGCCATATAGAGGTTTGAAATGGTCTGTGCCTGAACGCCTTGAGTTGCGTCAACAACCAGCAGTGCTCCCTCGCAAGCAGCGATGGAACGGGAAACTTCGTATGAGAAGTCAACATGTCCCGGAGTATCGATAAGATTCAGGATATAGGTCTGTCCATCCTTTGCCTTATATTCCATTTGGATAGCGTGACTCTTGATCGTGATACCACGTTCTCTTTCCAAATCCATATCGTCAAGCATCTGTCCTTCAGTAATCTTGATGGTCTGAGTCTTCTCCAGAAGTCGGTCTGCCAAGGTACTTTTACCATGGTCTATATGTGCAATAATGCAGAAATTTCTTATTTTATTTATATTCTCCATATAATTTTCTCTCTTTAGAGTGCAAAGATAGTATTTTTTTTCGTATCTTTGCACAAAATATTGAAAATAATAGAGATTTTTAGATAAAATATAGAAAAATCATGAAGAAAAAGTTGATTTACATCGGTATTTTTGCTTCTTTGCTCGTTTCTTGTACAGAAAGTCTGGAGGACAAAGCGGCTCGTGAAGCCAAGGAATATACTGAAAAGTACTGTCCTACTCCATACGTCAACGACGCCAGGACTGACAGTGCTGCATTTGAAAAAACCAAGAAGATGTATACATACTATATCTCTTTGAGAAACAAGGCAGATAACAAGAAGGCGATTGATGCCAACAAGGATAAACTCCATAAGATTCAGAAGGAAGCCCTGGACAACAACCCTGGCCTGAAGAAATATAAGGAAGAGCATTTCACCTTCCGTTTCGTATATCATTCGGCTAAGAACCCGAAGGAGGTGTTGCTGGATGATACCTTCAAGTATTAGAAAAGACACGGAGTACCAGTAGTAGAAAAGGCACGGATCACTATAGTAATCCGTGCCTAAAATACTCTTAATATCCCATTTCCTGCAAAGCTGTCGCCAACTGGTCTGGACAGCTTGTAGGCTTATTGCCACAAGTGATACCCTTCAGTCGGGCGATGACCTCCTTTGCCTTCATGCCTTTAATCAAAGCACAAACGCCCTTGGTATTGCCATCGCAGCCTCCGATGAACTGGGCATCCTGTACATTTCCATCTTCATCTATACTGATGCAGATGTATTTTGAGCAGGTGCCATGAGTCTGATAAGTTACCTTCTGCAACTTATCCTGTTTGTCTTGCTGCAACATAATGCTTATTCTGCGTCTGCAGGAATTTCTGGCTTCATGTTGGTATATACAGTCTGAACATCGTCAAACTCTTCCAACTTCTCAACCATCTTGTCGATAGTTTCGCGCTCCTCAGGAGTTACATCCTTCAAATCGTTAGGAATGTAAGTGAACTCAGCACCAGTTACCTCGAAACCCTCAGCCTCCAGATGCTTCTGAATTTCGCCGAAGCTTGTAGGAGCACCATAGATTGTGATTTCGTTGCTCTCCTCATCCTCATCAAACTCATCTTCTACGCCGTAGTCGATCAGGTCGAGAATCATCTCGTCCATATCCAGACCTTCCTTCTTCTTGAATGTGAACACAGCCTTGTGGTCGAAGAGGAAAGACAGAGAACCTGTTGTACCCAAGTTTCCGCTGAACTTGTTGAAGATAGAACGAACGTCAGCAACAGTACGTGTAGTGTTGTCTGTCAAAGTATCAACGAAGACAGCCACTCCGTGAGGGCCATATCCCTCGTATGTTACTTCCTTGTAATCGCTGGTATCCTTGCCACAAGCGTTCTTGATGGCACGAGCGATGTTATCCTTAGGCATGTTCTCACGCTTACAGTTAGCGATGATAGCACGCAATGATGGGTTGTTCTCTGGTTCTGGACCGCCTGCCTTCACAGCAATAGCAATCTGCTTACCCAACTTAGTAAATGTCTTGGCCATGTGGCCCCATCTTTTCAGCTTTGTAGCTTTACGATATTCAAATGCTCTTCCCATTGGAATAAAATTTTAAATGTTTATCGTTTGTTTATAATATTATCTTAATTCTGCACTGAGCACCTTCTGCATTATCTCAATTCTGCATTGAGCTTGCCTGTAAGGTTGGCTATGAGCTTCTTCATGATAGCATCTATCTGCTTGTCATTCAGAGTCTTCTCCTCATCCTGCAGGATGAAGTTAACGGCATAACTCTTCTTGCCCTCTGGCAAATGCTCACCCTCGTAAACATCGAAGAGAACAACGCTCTTCAGAAGTTTCTTCTCTGTCTGGCGGGCAATCTGCTCAATTTGAGCGAACTCTACATTCTTGTCTACGAGCAATGCAAGGTCGCGGCTCACTGAAGGATACTTGCTGATGTCAGTGTAAGTAAGGTTCACCTTCTTCACTGCCTTCATCAGGTTATCCCAGTGGATATCAGCATAGAATACATCCTGTTCAATATCGAATGCCTTCTTCAACTTCAGGCTCAGGATACCCAGTTCTACCAAGACCTTACCGGCACGGGTCTCGTAACTTACGCCCTTAGAGAAGATGTTATTGTCGCTGTGCTTGATAACCACGTTGTTCTGTGGCATACCCACACGGCGGAGAATATTCTCTACCACAGCCTTTAACTCGTAGATGTTGCTCTGCTCATCAGCATGAGCCCAACTGCCCTCTACGCGCTTACCGGTGATGAAGAGTGACATGTGAGCCTCTTGAGAGTAAGCCTTGATAGGACTCTCCTCGCTCCACTTCTCCTTATTATATATATAGGTGTTACCCACCTCGAAGAACTTCAGGTTCTGGCTCTTATGGTTGATGTTGCGAACCACGCTCTCCAAACCACCGAACAGCATCGTCTGGCGCATCACACCGAGATCAGCACTCAATGGGTTCATCACCTTCACGGTTGTCTCGTTAGGATACTTGTTGAGGTCGAAGTCGGTATAGTAGCTGGCCTTGCTCAGAGAGTTATTGAGAATCTCCATGAAGCCCTCGCCTACCAGCTGCTCTGCCACGAGGTTCTGGCTGTGATAAGCCTTGTCCTCATCGCCCTGAACAGTCAGGGAGCTCTTCAACTGGGTTGGAATCTCCACATTATTATATCCGTAGATACGGAGAATATCCTCTACCACGTCGCAAGGACGCTGAACGTCTACACGATAAGCAGGAACCAGGAGGTCGATACCCTCAGCATCCTCCTTCACGATCTTCATCTCGAGAGATGTAGCAATGTTTTTGATGGTTTCAGCACCAATCTCCTTACCGATGAGGCGATGCGCATACTCATAGTTCAAGCGAACAGGGAAATCCTGCATTGGCTCTGGATATACATCCTTGATCTGCATGGAAATCTTACCGCCAGCCAACTGCTTGCAGAGGATGGCAGCCTGCTTCAAAGCATAAATCTGTCCGTTTGGATCTACACCACGCTCAAAACGGTAGCTGGCATCTGTGCTCAAACCATGACGGCGAGCGCTCTTGCGAATCCATGTAGGATGGAAGTAAGCACTCTCCAAGACTACATCCTTGGTTGTCTCGTAAGTACCAGAACCCTTACCGCCGAAGATACCGGCGATACACATAGGCTCCTCAGCATTGCAGATGCTCAGGTCGTGCTCACCCAAGGTATGCTCCTCGCCATCGAGAGTAACAAACTTGGTGCCCTCTGGCTGGGTACGAACTACAATCTTATGACCGGTAACCATGTCTGCATCGAAGCAGTGCAATGGCTGGCCGTATGCCATCATGATGTAGTTGGTGATATCCACGATATTGTTGATAGGGCGCAAGCCGATGATGTTCAGCTTATCCTGCAACCACTTAGGACTTTCCTTCACCTCACAACCGGTGATGCTTACACAGGCATAACGCTTGCAAGCCTCAGTATTCTGAATTTCAACATCGATAGGAAGATCCTCGTTGTCTACCACAAACTCATCGCAAGATGGGCGATGCAAGCTTGTCTTGTAGCCATTCTGCTTCAACCAGGCATATAGGTCGCGGGCTACACCCCAGTGACCGAGCGCATCAGCACGGTTGGCTGTGATATCAATCTCGATGAGCCAGTCGCTCTCTAGGTGATAATACTCAGCAGCAGGCTGACCTACCGGAGCATCTTCTGGGAGTACGATGATGCCGTCGTGAGAGGTACCTACACCAATCTCATCCTCAGCACAGATCATACCCAAACTCTCTACACCGCGGAGTTTGCTCTTCTTGATGGTAAAACTCTGGTCGCCATCGTAAAGCACGCAGCCCAAATCAGCCACGATAACCTTCTGACCTGCAGCAACGTTAGGAGCACCACAGACAATCTGCTGAGGTTCGCCCTTACCCAAGTCAACGGTTGTAACATGGAGGTGATCACTATTAGGATGCTCCTCGCATGTCAATACTTTACCAACATAGAGACCTTTCAGTCCGCCCTTGACAGACTGAACTTCTTCCAAAGCGCCAACTTCGAGTCCGCAAGAGGTCAACGCGTCCGCAGTCTCCTGTGGTGTCAAATCGAAATCGACGTATTCTTTAAGCCATTTGTATGAAACGTTCATTATAATGATTTTTTATTTTATTTCTATTTTGAAAAACCCGAAGAAACATCATTCGGGCTATGCATGTTCTAAAACTCTGCAAAAATACAAAAAAAAATGCATATAAACAAATAACATTCGCCATTTTTGCACTATTTAAAATAAATACATGCAAAAATGGCGAATGCCTTGATTTTTATTCGAAAACTTCGTCGATACTGCCAGTTCCTACTTCCTCAAAGTCATCCTGTTCGGCAGCCTTGCGGGAACAAGGATTGTAGTCTTCCGGCAAATCGAACTTGATAGCAGGACTGATACCCAGCGACGGGTCGGCATAAACCTTCTTCATGAATATCGCCCAGATAGGCAAAGCCATGGTAGCGCCCTGACCCATACTCATGGAATCGAAGTGGATATCACGCTCCTCACCACCTACCCAGCAGCCACTTACGAGTTGTGGAGTAAAGCCGATAAACCAACCATCGCTGTTATTATTAGTAGTACCGGTCTTGGCGCCAATCTGCCCTTCCAGGTTATAACGGTAGCGCAGTCTTCCTGCCGTACCATTATCCACAACGCCCATCAGCATGGTAAGCATCTTCATGGCATTATCGGCACTGATCACCTCGTTCATTCGTGGCTGGAAGGTAGCAATCGTATTACCTTCATTATCCTCGATACGGCTCACAAACATTGGAGCAGTACGGATGCCGTGGTTGGCAAATACGGTATAAGCGCTCACCATCTCGCTGACACTTACCTCACATGGTCCCAGACAGAGACTCATGGATGCATGGATATCAGGACTGTTGATGCCGAAGTCGCGCAACATCTGTACGAACTGCTGCGGATTGAGCTTACTCATCAGATAAGCACTCACCCAGTTGCTACTCTGTGCCAATCCCCAACTCAGCGGTACCATCTGTCCGGCACGTGAATGGTTGGCATTGCGAGGTGTCCACGGACGACCTGCCACCATATAGGTCTGCTGACGGTTAGGCGCCAGATCGCAAGGCTGGAAGCCGTTAGACATCGCCAGACTGTAAAGGAATGGCTTGATGGTAGAACCCACCTGCCGGCGTCCCAGACTCACCATATCATACATGAAATGAGTATAATCCAATCCACCCACATACGCCTTCACAGCACCCGTTTTAGGATCCATGCTCATAAAACCGCTACGCAGAAAACTCTTGTAATAACGGATAGAATCGAGCGGACTCATCAGCGTATCAATATCACCATGATAGGTAAATACGGTCATTTCCTGCTTCTTGCGGAATGCCGCCTTGATTTCATCCTCAGAATATCCCGCAGCCTTCATCGTACGGTAACGCTCACTCTGGGTGATACTGCGGTTCAGTATACTCTTAATCTGTTTCGGTGTCAGCTTATCGCTGTATGGCGAGCTTGGTTTGCGGGCGATCTCCGCACTGAAGCGAGGCTGCAGATAGCGGGCTACATGCTGATACATAGCCTCTTCCGCATACTGCTGTATACGGCTATCGATAGTTGTAAACACCTTCAGTCCATCACTGTATACATTATATGGCGAACCATCCTTCTTATAGTTCTTGTTGCACCATCCATAGAGCGGATCATTCTCCCACTGGGTAGAATCCACCACAAACTGGGCACGGTTCCAGGATGGATAATCACTGCGCTCCGGACGCTTAGCCATCATATACTGGCGAAGGAACTCACGCAGATAAGTAGCCGAACCATCCTTATGGTCGGTACGGTGGAAATTGAGTGTCAGCGGCTCAGCAGCATACTGGCTATACTCGCTCCGGCTCAGATATCCCGCCTTCACCATCTGCGAAAGAACCACATTTCTGCGCTCCCTCGCTCTCTCCGGATAGCGAACCGGATTGAAGAGCGACGGATTCTTGCACAGTCCGATGAGCGTTGCCGACTCACAGAGGGTCAGATTCTTCGGTTCCTTATTAAAATAGGTATTGGCCGCCGTCTTGATTCCTACAGCATTGTGCAGGAAATCGAAGTAATTGAGATAGAGAGCCAGAATCTCCTCTTTGGTATAATAGCGTTCCAGCTTCACCGCAATCACCCACTCTATCGGCTTCTGCAACAATCGTTCCATCGTACTGCCTGCCTTCTCAGAATAAAGCTGCTTGGCGAGCTGCTGCGTGATGGTACTTCCACCACCCGCATTAGTCTGTCCCAGGATACCACGCTTGACGATGGCACGTCCCAGTGCACGGAAGTCGATACCTGAATGCTCATAGAATCGCTCATCCTCAGTAGCCACCAGTGCCTTTATTAAATAAGGTGACATTTTCTTGTAAGGAATCACGATACGGTTCTCCTTGTTCAGGTTCCACGTACCAAGCACCTTGCCATCGGCAGAGTAAACCTGGGTGGCAAATCTGTTGATAGGATTCTGCAGATCCTCGATGTCGGGCATGTAGCCAATCATTCCAAACCAGATGGCAACAAAGGCAAGAATTACCGTGAGTATTCCGGTGCCGAAAACAGCCCATAAAATATGTATAAATCGCTTTCTCATCACTATTTCTTTAAATATTTGTGCAAAATTACATAAAAGTTTTGACTTATCGCACATAAATCAGATTTTTTATGTAACTTTGGGGGCGATTTTAGAACATTCAATCATATTTCAAATGGAAAAACATAATTTTGTGACCATTGCAGACCTTTCCAAGGAGAAAATCATGTACCTCCTGGAAATGGCGCAAGAGTTCGAAAAGCACCCGAACAGGGAGTTGTTGAAGGGAAAGGTCGTAGCGACCCTTTTCTTCGAGCCATCTACTCGTACCCAACTCAGTTTCCAAACCGCTGCCAACCGTCTTGGTGCCCGTGTCATTGGTTTCTCTGATGCCAAGACATCCAGCACCACCAAGGGTGAGACCCTCAAGGATACCATCCTGATGGTAAGCAACTATGCCGATGTAATCGCCATGCGCCATTTCATCGAGGGAGCAGCCCAGTATGCCAGTGAGGTAGCACCAGTGCCTATCGTAAATGCAGGCGACGGCGCTCACATGCATCCTTCACAGTGCCTGCTCGACCTCTACTCTATCTACAAGACCCAGGGTACCCTGGAGAACTTAAACATCTATCTTGTGGGTGACCTCAAATATGGCCGCACCGTTCACTCACTTATCACAGCTATGCGCCACTTCAATCCTACCTTCCATTTCATCGCACCTAAGGAACTCGCCATGCCAGAAGAGTATAAACTCTACTGCAAGGAGCACAACATCAAATATGTTGAGCACGAGGACTTTAACGAAGATGTGATTGCAGGTGCCGACATCCTCTACATGACCCGTGTACAGAAGGAGCGTTTCAGCGACCTGATGGAGTATGAACGCGTAAAGAACGTGTATATCCTGAAGCGCGACATGCTCTGCAAGGCGAAGGAAAACATGAAGATTATGCATCCGCTGCCACGCGTGAACGAGATTGCTTACGATGTAGATGATGATCCACATGCATACTATATCCAGCAGGCTCAGAACGGTCTCTATGCACGTGAGGCTATCTTCTGCCACTGCCTCGGCATTTCGCTCGATGATGTGAAGAACGATAAGACCATTATTGGGTAGTGTTTAGTAATTATTAATTAGTGATTAATTATTAGTGATTAATTATGGCAAACAATAAAAGTCAATTAGTGGTTGCGGCTATCGAGAACGGTACCGTAATCGACCATATACCAGCCGAAAAGACCTATCAGGTAGTAAATCTGCTCCAGTTGGAGAAGATGGAGACTCCTGTTACTATCGGCTACAACCTGCCAAGCAAGAAGATTGGCAAGAAGGGCATCATCAAGGTTGCCAACAAGTATTTTACCGATGAGGAAATCAACCGACTCTCTGTCGTTGCGCCTAACATCGGACTAAGTATCATCAAAAACTACGAAATCGTAGAGAAGAAGACTGTCAAGACTCCTGATACGCTGAAAGGCATCGTAAAGTGCAACAACCCTAAGTGCATCACCAACAACGAGCCTATGCAGACCCTCTTCCATACCGTAGACAAAGTGCTCGGTATCGTACGTTGCCACTACTGCGACAAAGAGCAGCAATTGGGCAAAGTAGAGCTCTGCAAATAATAAAAACAGGTAGTTTATAACAAAAAGTAAGCAATATCACTCAAAATGTTACGATTTATTTGGTAGTTTGAGAGATATTGCTTATTTTTGCATCCGATTTCATTAAACATCAACCATAAAAAGTAAAGGGAAATGGTAAAAGATCAAGAGATTTTCGACTTAATCGAAAGAGAACATCAGCGCCAGCTGAAAGGTATGGAGCTTATCGCTTCTGAGAATTTCGTGAGTGACGAGGTGATGAACGCTATGGGTTCTTACCTTACTAACAAGTATGCCGAGGGTCTGCCAGGCAAGCGTTATTATGGCGGATGCCAGGTAGTTGACATCGTAGAGAACCTCGCCATCGAGCGTGTAAAGAAGGTGTTCGGTGCTGAGTATGCCAACGTACAGCCTCACTCTGGTGCGCAGGCTAACGCTGCTGTTCTGCTTGCCGTATTGAAGCCAGGTGATACCTTCATGGGCTTGAACCTCGACCACGGCGGCCACCTCTCTCATGGTAGCCACGTCAATACATCCGGTATCCTCTATAACCCTATCGGTTACAACCTGAACAAGGAAACAGGCCGTGTAGACTACGACGAGATGGAGAAACTGGCTCTTGAGCACAAACCAAAACTGATTATCGGTGGTGGTAGCGCTTATAGCCGCGAGTGGGATTATGCCCGCATGCGCAAGATTGCCGATGAGGTAGGCGCTCTCCTCATGATTGATATGGCTCACCCTGCAGGTCTGATTGCAGCCGGTCTGCTCGACAACCCGTTGAAGTATGCGCACATCGTTACTTCTACTACTCACAAGACCCTCCGTGGTCCTCGTGGCGGTATCATTCTGATGGGTAAAGATTTTGACAACCCATGGGGTTTAACTACCAAGAAGGGCGAGGTTAAGAAGATGAGCATGCTCTTGAATTCTGCCGTATTCCCAGGTCAGCAGGGTGGTCCGCTGGAGCACGTCATCGCTGCCAAGGCGGTAGCCTTCAATGAGAATCTGCAGCCTTCATGGAAGGAGTATGCAGGTCAGGTAAAGAAGAATGCTGCCGTACTCGCAGATGACCTCATCGGTCGCGGATTCGGTATCGTGAGCGGTGGTACAGACAACCATTCTATGCTCGTAGACCTCAGAAGTAAATATCCAGATCTTACAGGTAAAGTCGCTGAGAATGCGCTGGTTGCAGCCGACATCACAGTCAACAAGAACATGGTTCCATTCGACAGCCGTTCTGCCTTCCAGACATCAGGTATCCGTCTGGGTACAGCAGCCATGACCACACGTGGTGCCAAGGAAGACATGATGCACCTCATTGCCGAACTCATCGAGGAGGTTCTGAATGCTCCAGAGGACGAGAAGGTCATTGCCCGCGTTCGCGAAAAGGTGAATGCTACAATGAAGGATTACCCTCTCTTCGCATACTAATTGTTACGGATAAATATAATTACAAACTGCGGGCCTTCCGTCCGCAGTTTTTTGTTTCATTTAATAAATAATAAAGAAAAGAAAAAATTTATGAAAAAGATGAAAAGCCTACTGCTCATGGCACTTGCGTTGCTCCCTGCGAGCAAAACTTTAGCACAGACCAACGCCCAAGTTTTCTACGACTTCGGCAGTGACCGCAAGTTTGTTACCCTCACACTCGAAATGTTCAAGCAGGACAAATGGGGTAACACCTATTTCTTTGTAGACCACGACTTCAATTACGACAAGATGGACACCAGCAGTCCAAACGTGGCACAGGGTGGAACCTATACTGAGATTTCACGTGCATTGAACTTCTGGCAGAACAGCCCAATGAAGAACTGGAGCCTCCACGTAGAGTATAATGGTGGTATTACCAAGAACTACCCTATCAACAATGCCTGGCTCTTCGGTGTGGAGTATTTCATGCACGACAAGAGTTTCAAGAACACCTTGACACTCCAGGCACTCTACAAGACTATCCGCAAGACCGACCAGAACGTGCCAATGCAGTTTACTGCTGTTTGGGGATGCAAAGACATCTTTGGATTAAAGGGATTGAACTTTAGCGGTTTCGCAGATTTCTGGTGGGAGAATCACGTAAGTATGCTTGACAAGCACGGAAACGTGAAAGAATTCCTCAAAGACAATGACGGCAACCTCATCAAGGACAATGACGGCAATCTCATGGCCAAAACCACTGCTGAGCACACCGTCTTCACTACAGAGCCACAGCTCTGGTACAATGTAGGTCAGCACTTCGGCTGCGAGAACCTGAGCGTAGGTAGCGAGGTAGAAATCAGCCACAACTTCGGCAGCAATGCCGGCTGGATGGTTCGCCCTTGCCTCGGTGTAAAGTGGGACTTCTAATTACGAATTTCTTAACTGCGGAAAATTTTCAAAATGAATTTTTGAAAATTTTCCGCAGCTAATCATTAACCACTTTATATTCTGTTTTTCAACAACTTACGTTACTTTCTTACAGTCAATCCGCCATCAGAAATTCCTCCGATTCCGCCTTTTTTCTTATTGTACTGACGGGTTACACCGCTCAAGTTAACTCCGCCAACACCCTCGGATGTAGCGTTTACACTTTGGCAGTCAACCTTGGCTTTCACGCTGCCCACACCTTCGTTCTTGATAATCAGACTGCCGCCCTTAAACATTCCCAGATTAACAGAGCCTACGCCCTCATTATCCAGTTTCACACTTCCCATCTCAATCTTAGAGATTTTCACCGAGCCTACGCCTTCGTTATCAATGTTCATATCATCTCCAGCCACATCATCGATATTTACCGAGCCAACCCCCTCGTTGGTTATCTCCAGTTTGTTGGCAAGAATCTTCCCAATCTTGACAGCACCTACACCCTCGTTATCGATTTCCAGTCTGTCGCTATTAATCGTCTTGGCACGGAAAGAACCCACACCTTCTCTCGTAATCTTCACCAGGTCAGGACTTGTGATATAAATCTTCAGTCTCTTATTATCACCGTTACATGAAGAAGGCACGTTCAGTCTTCCGTTCAATCCTATCTTCACTTCTCCATCCCGGTATACCACCTTGAGTTTCTCCTTCAGTTTCTTTACAAACTCCTGGTCCTTGATGGCAGAGTAATCCATCTTCACGCTGCATTCATTGCCGTCGTTCTGAGTATAATAAACATCGGCAATCACATCCACGTCGATCGCCTTGAAAGGCTTCTCGGTCAAATCATCCTGCGTAAAGTTTAGACTTCCCTTCATTTCACTGGCAGAAGATCCCATACTGCAAGAACTCAAGCCCATTGGGGCAAAGAATAAAGCGGTAGCCACCGCCCAAATACCAAATTTCTTCATATTCATTTCTATTTTATGTTTCTAAATACGTGATAAACCGAATACCGTTCTGTTTCGGAAATCTGATGGTTAGACGTAAGAAGATACATAAAGGTTGCAAGGAAAGCCCAAAAAGATTGCAAAAGAGCCTCAATTGCCTTGCTTATTATGCAAGTTTTATAAAAAAACAAGATTTTCTTGCACGTTTCAGAAAATAATCGTATATTTGCGCCATATTTTAAATATGAGAATTATGATTTCAGAAAAAGAATTAAATAGCTATCGGCTGACAAGCATGGAAGAGCCAACAGATGAAATGCTGGCTCAGATTATGCATGAGGCTGCCGAAATATACAACAGAGAAAACGAAGAAGCTTACAGAAGTTATTTTGCCAATATGCAAAAACAGGCTAAAGAACAACGACAAAAATTCAATTTGAATTAATGGAGGCAAAAATACGCAAACCCGTTTTAATTGTCATTGCAGGACCTAATGGTTCTGGGAAGACAACAATAACCAGTCGTGTATTACACCACGAATAGCTAGAAGATTCTATTTATATCAACCCAGACAATATTGCACAAAAAGAGCAAAGAACCACCCTCCACCTCGTCACCACAACACATATCCATCATCGTATTCCCAACATTTGTTTTACTGGTTTACTGAACGACCGTAGAGAGTGATAACTTCTTTAACTTCCCTTTAACTTCTTTAACCGCTTAAACTTCTTTAACTCTTTTAACTTCTGAACTTGCCTTAAACTTGAATCATCTAATATGCGAAATTTCAAGTTTTCTACGTTAATATTTGTTTAAAAATCAGTCCTTTTTCGGTATCGTTAACTTCTTTTATCTGATAATTGTTTAACACAACATAAGACGGGATATCCTACCTCACTCGCTTTTCAAAGATTTCAGCGGTAAGAAAAGAGAAAAAATGGGACCCTAAAAAAATGGTACCTCTTTCGGAACCAAAAACAAACGCTTAAAATATGTAAAATCAGACCTAATTCTTAAAATATGTTTATAAAAAGCGAAAAACACCCTTCACCACCCTTCACCCGTAACTATTTGACACATAAAACCTTAAATAAAAAGGTGAAGGGTGAAGGTTTGAAAACTCTTTTTAATATATACGCGCGGCAAGGGAAAAAATCCGTTTTTTCATTTTTCTGACTTTCTGGATTTTCCAAAAATCCTAAAAAAAGAATATAATATAAGATTTAAAATATACCCTTCACCCTTCACCTCGACACCACAACACATATCCATCATCGTATTCCCAACATTTGTTTTCCTGGTTTATTCTTCGGAGATATTCTGCTATCTTTCGGAGATATTTTCGTATTCTTCGGAGATATTTTGCTATCTTTCGGAGTAATTTTCGTGTTATTGATTTCAGAGATAGTTATCATTCGACAAGTGGAACAGCCAATTCGTTACCACCCACCCCAAGCCAACCTCGTGACCATCAGAGCGAAAGCCAATAAATTAACTTTATTTAACAAAAAAAACAACTGATTATGAAAAAATTACATTAAATTTGCAGCCGTCTAACAGCTCCACTTGTAAGTGTACGCAAGATGATGATTGTCAAACTACCTAAACGATAGTCAAACTACCCAAAAGACAACGAGCTGAAGGACAAGAATATAAGTAAATGGTATTAATCAGAAGCTGAAAGTACAATTTAAACTTAAATAGATATGAAAGTATTCAATTCTACACTTGCTGCTATCGGTTTGGCAGCATTCGTATTCGCATCATGTAGCGACAACACAAGTGATTCTACAGGCGATTCATCTCCAGCTAAGGTAGATGCCACAACCCTCGACCTCACTAACAGTGGGGAGTCTCTGTTATCTAGCGTCATCAATTACAAGAACACGACAGCTAACGCTCGCAAGTTCTTCGGCACAAGAGCTGCCAGTGACGCAAATTTCGTAACAGACCTCAACAAGGACGAAGAGAGCACTATACCTGTGCAGCCTGCTACAGCTACTCAGGCTTTAGGTAACGACAACCTGGAAAACGGCATTTTCTACTTAAAGAAATCTGCTGGCAATTGTGACTTTACCAAGAACACTATCAAGAATGCAACTATCTTCGTAAATGGAGGTGCAAAATTGATATATTCTGCAAACACTTTCGAAAATGCAAAAATCGTTGTAAAGCAGGGCGGTTCCCTGATTTTCAAGGGCACTGGTTCAATGATCAAGCAGGGAGTTACTGTCTATAACGAACTTGGTTATGTCAAGACTGACGACCCTGCAGCAGACATCGTCATCGAAGGTAATCTGTATTCATCTTGGCGAGGTATTACCAGCGGCCTTGATGAAAATGGCAACGCTGTTGAAAAGAAGGAACTCAAGTCCGGTTTAGGACAGCTTACAGCAGACAAGACAAGTCCTACACAGAAAATCACCTTCAAGGCTGGTTCAAAGGCATGTATCATCGGTTCTATCCGTGGTACAGAAGTAAACGTTGAAGAAGGTGCCAATATATACGCATCAGCTCACGTTTGGAATGCTACTACTGTTAACATCAATGGTAACCTGCAAATCGGCGGTTTCCTGAAGACAGCTGATCTGAACCTCAACACAAATGGTTATCTGAAGGCTGGCGACAACAGCGCAATCAAGGTTACCAATATATTGACCATGAATGCCGGTTCACAGATTGATGCCGACTACATCAATGTTACCTTGAACGAAAAGGATACCCACAAGAAGGTAACTAAGGTAGGTGAAGCACAGCTCATTCTGAAGGGTGCCTGCAAGATCAACATTGCGGACAAGGGCGTTATCAATGTTAACAAGCTTATCTCTTATAACGATGCAAAAGGCCAAATCAGCCTGGAAAAAGCTGGCGGTTTAGCTATTGTTAAGGCAGACGAGTTCCACAACAATGGTGCAGAAAACATCCAGGCATTCGATACTCCTGCAGAAGGTGCTACCTTCCTGTTCCAGTTCACAAAATGCTTTAATGGCGAGAACCAGATTCCTACAGCAGAGGATCTTGACATCGCAGCATCATACCTCGACTACGACAAGGCTACCACTGGTGATTTGGTTAAGTTGAAGGATGCCGATAACGAGCATTACGGTTATGAGTTAACAGCAACAACAGAAAGTTTGAGCATCAAGCCAAAACTGGATTTGTTCTCTGCAGCTGGAGTTACAGAGAATACCCTCTCTGCAACATCTATCCAGGCTGCTAACGACAAGTTGTATGTTACATACCACACCCAGGGCAATGACAAAAACCATATGGGTGGCGGATTGGAAGTAGCTCATATCGACGGCAAATCACTTATTCTCGACGAAGCAGTAACAGCTCAGGGAGGATTGGATGTAAACTATGGCATGATTGACGGCAGCCGCTTCTATGTTGCTGCAACAACCTACAAAGAAGGTGCATTCTTGGGCTATGTGGAACTGGCAAATGGATTGATGGGTAAGAGCAAACTCGTTACCTACCCTATTGATAAGACAAATCCAAACAACGGCATTGATGCCAATAGTGTAGTCAAGTATAAAGACAACTTCGTTTTGGCAACAAACAAGGGTTATCAGGTTTACAACTCTACATTCACCCTGCGTACTCCACACCTCACAACAAATGACGTGAAGTTCGTTGCTGTTGGCAATGACAAGCTCTATGGCTTGGAGGCAAATGGTACAACAACAGGTACAGTCAACATCTTCGACAACATTAATTTGGAAAATCCTCAGAGCTATACTACAGAAGGTAAAGTGGGTGTTGTTGATGGCAAGAACACCATCGCTGTAGACGGTACAAACCTTTACGTATGCCAGGGTGACGGCGGACTTGTTCGCTACGATGCAAATGGCCATGGTACAGTATTATTCGATGCTCCTGTAGGCGAAAGCAACAAGATTATCGGTCGCGTAAACGGTGTTGCAGTAGATTCAAAATACATCTATGTTGCATGTGGCGGTTACGGTCTCGTTGTATTGGACAAGACCAAGGCTAAGGGTGAGAATGTTGTTGCCCGTCGCCGTGCCTTCTATGATGGCAAGGAGAGCTACAACTCTGCTAACTACGTAACCTTGTATAAGGATTACATCTGTGTAGCTTATGGCCGCAGCCGCGTTCAGATCTTCAAGTTGGTAAATACAAAGTAATCAACTAAATAATTCTGTTCTCCCGCACCTTAACCAACAGGTGTGGGAGAACAAACCTTTAAAGGCTAGAACAATAGCAAAAAGGTGAAAGCTAATTTATACACAAAAACGACAAAAGAAAGATTAACATGAAACATCATTTTACAAAACTTGTTACTTTCTCTTTCGCAGCAATGCTCCTGGCATCTTGTAGCGATTCTATTGACAACCCTTTAGTTCCAAACCCTGGTGAAGTCACAAAAAACATATTAGGTGAAGAAGTGACATCCATCACCGACCCTCAGGAGTTGGCTGGTAGCGTTATCAATTACAAGACGAAAGCTGCAACAAGAGCTGCAGGCGCAACTACAGCCAACCTAAGCGACGTTTATGAAATGCCTAGCCTGCCTAGCCATGACGGAGCTATCGAAATCAAGAATAACGATGGATGTGTGGGACTGGATGGTTCCAAGACCTACATCATCAAGAAAGGCACAAAAATAAGCAGCGGGCTCAACCTGAAAGGAGCTACCCTGTTTATCGAAGGCGAACTGACCACAAAAAATATATGGGAATGTTACAATGCCACAAAAAAAGGAAAAATCTACATCCTCAAAGGAGGAACATTACATATAGACAACAATAACACTGCACTCTTCCAGAATGCAGGAATTTATTGCTACAATTATGGGGGAACTCTGAAAAAAGAGAGCACCAACATGTATCTGGAAAAAGGTGATGCCTACTTTACTACCGGAAACATTGAAGTAAAAAATGAACTGAAAGTTCAAGGATTGCTTTATGTGGGCGGCGATGCCAACGTAGGTAAACTGGCAACTGAGTCTGATGCCAAAATCAATATTCAAGGCGATTTGCTTGGTACAGAAAACCAGGATATACAGATAGACGGCTGCATCATGAACATCAACGGAAAGGCAAAAGCCAACAAGCTGACCATTCAAGGTTCAGCTCCTAAGCTTTATGCTTGCTCCTTTGAAGTTACTGACAAGACAGTCCTCAATTCAAATGGAGCAGAGTTACACGTCAACAATCTGAAGACGGGAGCTATCGACCAGTGTGCAGGAAGTACTATTTATCTGGTTAATAACAGCGTTATTGACTGCAAGGGAACTTACACCAACGCAAACAATGGTCACAATCAATATTATCCAGCCGGTGAGAGTAAAGTCATTCTTCAAGGAGATAATGCAAATGCCATCTTCCGAGCAGCAGAAGTAAAATACAATGGAAGTAACGATCAAGGAAATATCCTCATTGCTCCGGGAACCTACGCATATTTCTCAACCTGCTATATCTTCAGAACAAGCGGAAGCGGAGGCGTTATCTACATGGATTGCGATAAGTTTACCAACAACGGTAACTCGGCAACATATACATACGCTCCAGGTCTTTCAGACTGTACGAAGAGATATGATATGTTTAATGATCCTGTTCTCCGAACATCATGTGACGGAACAACACCAGCCCCAAAACCAACTCCAACCCCTGAGCCGGGCAAGAAGATTGATGTGATTACGGTTATAGATTATTCAAATCATACACACGACATCTCTGCTACATGTATTCAGCCATACAATAACAAACTATACATGTCGTACCACACCAACGAAGAGAACCAAAAAGATCCAAACAAGAAGACAGGCGGTTGTATTGAAGTGTTTAAAACAGAAAACAACCAGACTACCATGTTGCAATATCTGCAGGATAAGAAGGAACTCTACGACTTCAACCACCTTATGGTGGACGGCAAAGATGCAACAAAGTATGTTTATATTGCAGGTCACTCAACCAATGGCGGTATGATGGGTAGAATTGCATTAGATAGCAACGGACTTCTCAACACAGAAGTAAAGGACATCGATGAGACTACCACGTTGAACCCTCTCACCATCGTAGATTGGGAACATGAAGGTTTGGAAAAATCTGACGAGAACTGCATCGTAAGAGACGGAAACAAACTGATGGTGGCATCTACCAGGGGATACGGAGTATATGATGCAAACACGCTGGATTTAATCGGCAAGAAAGAAACGCCAGGCAAGGCTAAGCACATCGCACTGAACAACCAGTATATTGTTACACTCCACTACAACAACGAAGTAGGAAGTGACGATGAGGCTGTAAGTGGTACACTACAGGTCTTCCCATTAGGTGCCGACATTCTTACAGCAACACCAGCAAAGACCATCAACGTAAGCAGCATAGCTCCTAACGACGGCAAGAATACAATAGCCATCGACGGCAATCATATCTACGTTTGCCGAAGTGCCAAGGGTTTATCCTGCTACGACCTTACCACTGGTAAGGAAGTATGGAACTGGGGAGCTCCGCTCACTGCTAACACCAAGGTTCCACAGGGATATGTAAATGGTGTAACATACGATGCCAATTACATCTACCTGGCTTGCGGAAGTTATGGACTGGTAGTTCTTGACAAGAACAAAATGGAAAACGGCAAACCTGTAAAGGTTGTCAAGAAGAGAGCTGAAGCAGGAATGTCTGCCAACTATGTCACACTGGATGGAGGTTATATCTATGTGGCATATGGTAAGAGCCGACTCCGTGTCATGAAGCTCATTGATGGTGCCGCATCTGGAAATGGTACCAATTATGGCACAAAGTAAGTGATTTATCAAATATAAGAAACACGAGATGAAGGCAGCTGCAACAGCTCGCAGCTGCATTCATCGTGTTTAATAACTCATTATGAAGCGAAAAATAATACTATACTCAACTACTGTTCTGCTATTTCTCATGGCAGCACAAAGCGCTACGGCTCAGACGAAAGGCAAAAAGCCGAAAAGTTTCAGCCCTAAGATGCTCGTATATGAGAACCTGAAGAACGATAATGTACTGAGACACTTTAAACAGCGCTTCGCACAACTCGACACTCTCATCAATAACCCAATCTGGGTGAAATCACCAGTCATCGCACTGGGACTCAATAATCAGCATCACGCTGATATCAACAAGACCGACTCTCTGTTCTGGTCGAAAACTGCACATGAGCACCTAGCGCTCAACAGACACAACGGTCTGGAAGTGACCGGACAGGTTTATGCCCGACCTGACTCGTACTTCGATTCTGATGAAGACGACGCAAAAGAGGTATCAAAATATAAGATGAAGGTTCAAGCCGAACTGGGTTGGAACATCATCAACTCGAAGTTCTACCAAGGCAAGGAGAAAAGAACTAAAATTGCTCTTGCCAATGAACTCGACCGCTTGCAAATAAAAAAGCGGCAAACTGCAGACATCTATGAAAAGGCAGCCGATGAGCTGACCGAACAATATAATTTCTATATCGGTACTGTCATAGCACACAGACTGGACAACCTCGACATCATGAACGAAGCGTACCAGTTTATGCTGGAAAAAGACCGAATCAGCAACGACAAGATGCTGAAAGTGATGAACGATAAGCTGGAGGCTGAATATGACATCTCCGTGCTCTGCACAGACAGAGATATCAGCAACAAGCCTATCTACCGCATCAAACCAACCAAGATTGTGGTAGACACAACAGCCCTCTGGAACCATCTGAACCAGGAAAGTCTGGATGCACGCATCATGATGGTGAAAGAACAGATTGCTGACAACGACAGCAAGCTGACCAACTATTTAAGCACTACCCGACTCACACCATTCGCAAGATGGTCGAGCTACTGGCAGAGCAACAACAAGATTTCGAACAATGCCGACGTGGGCGTGAGATTCACCATTCCTATCTGGAACGAAACGCCACGCAAACGACAGGCACTGGAGACCCAGAAGGAAATCATACGCAGCAGCCGCGGTACCGATGTGAAGGAAATAAAACAATCGGTAGGCATCCTGCTCAAGAAGATAGACAACCTGAACAAGGCTATAGCCACCGAGGCTTTCCATATAGACCAGACCGGCAAATATATCGAAATGCGGCGGTTTGCCTACCAGAACCAGAAACAGGGATACAACTATCTGATGCGTATGGACGAATATACGGGACTTCTGGAAAGTATGGAGCGTATGTACAAACTGATGCAGAACCGAGCCCTCGCTATCATCAATATCGAGAAAGCCGTGAGCATCTATGACAACAACAACATCTTCAAAGAAATAGAACTTTGAATGTAAGGAAACCAGAATATGAATGAATTCCAATATAATGGCACGCCACAAGAACAGGCGATGGCTGACTTGCTGAAGTCGCAGAGTCACCGCCTTGCCAGACAGCAGATCGTCTTTGCCCTGATCTTTCTGCTGGTTATCGTGCTTGCCGCCTACTATATTGTCACTCGTATGATATGGGCAACCTTCGACGGTTATATAACCCTCGATGAAAACCATATCAGTGCCGTTGACGACATCTATATCCTTAAGGTGAACAAAGAAATAGGTGAAGTGGTGCATAAGGGAGATACGCTCTACTCTTATGTACTGCTAGGTAATATTGTGAACCAATACGACCCGAACATCCTGCCTTCTGCCGTAAAGGAGACTCACGACATGGAGGTACAGGCTAAACTCGCACAGCAGGAGATTCCGGTGCTGCGTACCCGACTTGCCGAACTGAGAAAACAGAAAGCATCTGAAAGTTCAGACATCTACTATGGTCTTACCGACAACACCAAGCGAAATGCACTGGATGCCGAGATTGCCGAGGTAGAAGAAGAACTGAGAAAGCAGGCTAAGAAGGTGGAAATCTACGCACAGGCTAAGAACACCACCTATAACTTCATGAGCCGCAGAGGAGCCGGCACGACAAATGCTGCCATGCCTTACTCCAACACCAGCATCTACAACCCAGGACTGATACACTACTGCTGTGCACCAGCCGATGCCTTCATCTCAAAAATCAATGTGAGCGACAAAACCCTGGTGTTCAAAAGCGAGGAGGTGATGGTTATCCAGCATACCGACTATGCAGACTGCCATCTGGGCGTAATCGCATACGTACCAAACGACATGGTGAAGTATATGGAAAGCCCTGACGATGCAGACATCATCATCAACAAAGACCTGGAACTGAAGGCTAAGTTGCAGATGGTAGGTCTGAGAGTAGAGGAAATACCAAAGCATCTGCAGAGTAACTTCTCGCATGATGCCAACGCAGTGGTTGCCGTATTCACCCTGAACCCTAACCAGAGAGTTCCGGCATGGGTTATGAGCAACAGACTGCCGGTAAGAATAAGAGTGAACAAGATTGGTGCCATGCTCGATCCGAAGCCACTACCGATGTACACCGTCCCAGTGGGCAAGAACGAAAACGTGAAGCGAAGCAACAGGTTTTCGAGCGACACCAATAATCATCAAGAACAAAAGAAATAAAGAATGATTGGACTTAGAAGAAACAAACGTGGAGATATGGTGCTCACCATCGATAGCTATATAGATATCGACTCGACACCGGATATCCAGCCCGACTACTTCGATTGTATTTACATCAATACGAAGAATGAGCATGCGTTCCATGCTATACTGTTTGGAGCCAGTCCAATCTTATCGTGGAAATGTAGCTACAAACCGATATTCGTCAATACGGCGTTATCGGGAAAGGAACAGATCATCGACTATATCGTCGATGCCTATGTGAGCGACATGAACAATGAAAAGGTATACGAGATTATTGACAGAATCAAGATGGCAAGACAGAAGTTTGGTGTAAAAAGCGAAACAAGCCGTCCTATACAGCCTAACCAGCTCTTTGCCAATATTCTGAGATACCTGCTCTCAAGAGACCAGCGAATCATGGGACACCGACTGCTGGAGAAATCATCTTTGGGATATATCAACCCAATCTTCGAGCACTATCACAGTATGGGTCTCTTCCATCTCAACGAGATGTTCATGTTCATCGACACTATGGTGGAGTTCGGTTCACTGCGCATTCACCGCTTCCTGCTCAAGGAGCACCTCTGTCCAAAGTGCAACCACTCTCACCTGCTCTATACGGAGTGCTGTCCGAAGTGCGGAAGTTCGAACCTGAAGATTCAGAACATCATCCACCACTTCAGCTGCGCCAACGTATCGCCGGAAAGCAGCTACAATGTGGGCGGTATGCTCATCTGTCCGAAGTGTCACAAGAAACTGCGCCACATCGGTGTTGACTATGACAGACCAGCCGTGGTATATACCTGCAACGACTGCGAGAACTCGTTTACCTCGCCTATCACCAAGGCAACCTGCTGCTACTGCCAGAGCACCTTTCCGGTAAATACCCTGGTGCCACGAGACATTGAGGACTACGAGATAACGGAAGAAGGTATCAGAACGCTGACCAGCGGCAACATCATGTTCAACAACATGGTGAACATCTATGATAACTTCATGGAATATTATCTGCTGATGAACCGACTGCGACGCCAACTGATGGAAACCTACCGCAAGGATGAACTCTCGGTCATGGTAGGCAAGATATGGATTATAGATGAAAACAAGGATACCGTAAAGATAAAGGAAAGCATACAGGGCAAGCTCTGTAGAATCTTCTCCAATCACAAGGTGTCTTACAACAACAATATCTTCTACGTATCCTCTACCATCTATGAGCAGGGAGAAACGGTGGAAGAGGCTCAGCAGAAACTGAGCAAGGAGATGTCGGTAGCCATCAGAAAGGTGGGCAACTCGATAGAACCGGACGAGATTATCTGCAGCATGCTGGAAACCAAGACGAAGACCATCGCCAACAACTATGACGAGTTCTTCAACAAACTGCAATATGTGGATATGACTCCAGACGACTACTGCCGCTACTCAGAGGAACCTCTAATGAAGGAAGAAGAGAAATTGGTGCAGCCGCAGGAAGAGCTGCTTGATACGGAGCCGAAGGAAGATGAAAACGACAAGATACAGAAACGCATCGTGCTCTACAAGAAACTCGTTGACATCCTTGTCACCATCGCAGGTATACTCATAATCATGGCCCTCTTGGCGCTCACCGTGCTGAGATAAGCCATCAAGAAGAAAGGGAAAAGCGTATGTTTAGCATAGCAGAACATCTGAACGATTTCTTCGACTGGATCAGCACGCTATCGTTTAGCAGTATCGTGAATACCTACTGGTTCCTCTTCTTCTTCGAGATGCCAAGATATTATATCCTGGAATATCTCGTAATCGGAAACCGACTGATGAAGAGAAACCAGATAGATAAAGAGAAAGAATATGCCAAGTACTTCCTGTACCGCGAGAATCCGCTTATCAGCATCCTCGTACCGGGAAAGAACGAAGGCAAACATATATTCAAAATGGTGAACTCGCTGGCTGAGCAAACCTACCGCAACTACGAAATCATCGTGGTAGACGATGGTAGCGACGACGACACCAAACTGATTTGTAACGACCTCTACCGAGCCGGGTATATCACCCACTACCTGAGGTTGGATACAAGAGGCGGTAAAGCTGCCGCCAGCAACTATGGAGCCCAGATGGCAAAAGGCAAATACATCGTATGCCTGGATGCCGACTCTTCGCTCGACCGTGATGCACTGGAGAAAATCCTACTCCCCTTCTACATCGACGGAATGGTAAAGGGCGTAGGAGGATGCGTGAAGGTACGCAACTACAAGGAGACCATCTGCTCATCGCTGCAGGCTTTCGAATACCTGAAGCGAATACAGGTGGGACGTATCGTAACCAGCGAACTGGGTATCTACCACATCATTTCGGGAGCATTCGGAGCCTTCGAAAGAAAGACGCTGAAGGAAGTGGGCTATTGGGACATAGGACCGGGACTGGACGGTGACCTGACACAGAAGATCCGCAAAGCCGGATATAAAGTGAAATTTGCCGAAGATGCCATCTGTATGACCAATGTTCCTACCAAATGGTACAAGCTGTATCATCAGCGCATCAGATGGTCGCGCTCGCTCGTGAGATTCCGTCTCCGCAAGCATGCCGACATTCTGCTGCCTACCAAGAACTGGAGTATCCTTAACTGGTTATCCAACATGGAGAGTGTGGTTTTCGACTGCTTCCTCAATTTCCTGTGGTTGTGGTATATCATCAAGCTCGCCATCACGTTTAACACGCACATCATCGAGGTGCTGGCGCTGGGCTACTTTATCAGAGTATGCTTCTCGCAGCTTGCCTTCCTCCTGGTGCTGATGGTTTCAGAAAGAAAGAAAGACGTGTGGTTCCTCTACAGATATCTGCCACTGATGTCGCCTTATACAGGTTATTTCCTGCGTATCGCCCGTCTGTCGGCTCATCTGCAAGAAATCTTCTTCCGCCGTTCTTACAAGGACGCATGGAACCCTGAGAAGACTTCGCGCTATGCTCAGCTTGAAGGAATCTAAAAGACCCGAGTTACTTGCTGTAACGTACATACAGCAGGGAGCTCCCAATAAAAGAAATAACATTATAAAACATAAACAATATAGTATATGATAAACAAGTCTTTTGAGTTTAAGATTGGAGTAATAGGATTAGGGTATGTTGGTACTCCACTGGCATGCTTATTCTCAAAGAAATACGATACATGGGGTTATGACATCAAAGTTGAGAAGGTAGCCAAGTTAGCCAAAAGCACGATGGAAGACAACAGACCTGTATCCAAAGCGTTGGAACAGGGACTGAAACTGACCAGCAATATTGATGACCTGAAGAAGTGTAACGTGTATATCATCGCTGTACCGACACCGGTGAACAAATCGAACAAGCCAGACATCAGTTGCGTGCGCAATGCTACAGCTGAGGTTGGCAAGATCCTGAAAGAAGGTGATATCGTAGTCTACGAGAGTACCGTTTACCCAGGTCTGACAGAAGAGGTCTGCGCTCCATTACTGGCATCTACATCAGGATTGAAGTTGAACCAGAGTTTCTTTGTAGGCTTCTCGCCAGAGCGCATCAACCCGGGCGATACTGTTCATACCATTGAGAACATCGTGAAGGTTACCAGCGGTTCTACACCCGAAGCAGCAGCTATCATCGACAGCCTCTATGCTTCAGTACTTACTCATGGCACCTACAGGACGAAGAGTATCAAAATAGCAGAGGCATGTAAACTGATGGAGAACTGCCAGAGAGACATACAGATAGCCTTCTTCAACGAGATGGAAAAGATTTTTGACAAGATGAACATCAACATCGAAGACGTAACGGCGGCAGCTAGCACAAAATGGAACTTCGTGCCAGCTACTCCAGGACTCGTTGGCGGCCACTGCATCGCGGTAGACCCATACTACCTGATTAACAAGGCACAGGAGGTTGACGTGGTACCATCGCTGCTCTCTACAGCCCGCGAGGTTAACGAGCAGATGGCGGTATGGATGGCAGGAAAGATTAAGAATGCATCTGAAAGCAGAAAGTTCAAGGCTCCGGAGACTAACGTGCTGATTCTCGGCTTCTCGTTCAAGCCAGACAGCGATGATATCAGGAACACAAAAGTAGCCGATCTCTATATCAACCTGGTAGGAGCAGGTTACAAAACCACACTCTACGATCCATTGGTAGATGTAAAGGAAGTAAAAGAAGAATATAACATCAAGGTGACAGATGATCCTAAAGTTCTGGAAAAAGAGTATCAGATTGTGGTAATCGGTACTCATCACAAGATGTTCGACAGTATCGACATGAACAATCTAATCACTGATAAAGGATTCATATGCGACATCTACGGCATTCACAAGCCAAGAAGCTAGATTTTCAAGATCGGAAAGAACCAACATAAAACAGACCAGTGAAAAATGGAAAAGAACAAAGTACTAATCGTCGATGATATTCCAGAAAATATTGAAACTATCTCTGAAATGATAAAAGACTTTGACATCGACGTGAAAACTGCAAATGGCGGAAAAGAAGCCATTGAACTGATTGACTCATTCAAGCCGGACGTGATACTGCTCGACTTGATGATGCCAAATGTAAATGGGTGGGACGTAATAGACCATGTACGCTCTAAATACTCGAAAAGTGAAATGGTCATCATCGTGGTTTCCCTGTTAAGCAACAAGGATAATGTGGATGAATGCTACGAGCTTGGAGTAAACGACTACATTACAAAGCCTATCATCAAAGCCCGTCTCACCAGTTCGCTAGACGCTCATCTAAGCAGTCTTACAAGAGGCTAAAGTGCCTCTTGCAAGATTGCTTCTGCATGAGCAATGCGATCACTAGTAGGAGGATCTATGCCTTCCAGCGGGTAGGCAATACCTAGTTTCTCATACTTGTAGATACCCATCGTATGATAAGGTAAGACATCTATATGCTCAATATTAGAGAGTGTTGAGAGGAAATCACGCAGCTGATAGAGGAATTCATCCTTGTCGGTAATACCTGGAATCAGGACGTGACGAATCCATACCGGTTTGTGTATCTCGCTTAAATATCGTGCACAATCCAGTATGTTTACATTAGAATGGCGGGTGAGTTTACGATGCTCTTCATCGTTGATATGCTTGATATCAAGAAGAACAGTATCAGTGACGGTCATCAGACGCTCGAATTTATCGAAGAAAGCACCCTCTTTCCTAAATGGTTGCGCTGATGTATCAAGACAGGTATTGATGCCACGCTGATGGGCTTTCTCGAAAAGTTCGATGAGAAAGTCTATCTGCATCAGGGCTTCTCCACCACTTACGGTAATACCGCCCTTGTCACCCCAATAACTCTTGAATCGCTCTGCCTTATCCAGCAGGTCATCGGCACTCCATTCCTCTCCCACTCCCATCTTCCATGAATCCGGATTATGGCAGAACTGGCAGCGCATCGGACAACCCTGCAGGAAAATCAAAAATCTGATGCCTGGTCCATCTACTGAACCAAAGCTCTCTATGCTGTGTACAAATCCTTTATGCATAACAATTAAGCTAAAAATGCCCGCTAAATATCCTCGGAAAGAAAATCTAGCGGGCAATATTTATTCTTCTAATTGATTAGAGTCTCTCGTGAGCCTGACGAGCGATTACGTCGAGCTGCTGCTCACGTGTCAAGTCGATGAACTTAACAGCGTAACCACTCACACGGATAGTAAAGTTCTGGTACTCTTCCTTCTCTGGATGCTCCATCGCATCCTTGAGCTTGTCGATACCGAATACGTTCACGTTCAGGTGGTGAGAACCCTGGTTGAAGTAACCATCCAATACACCTACCAATGTCTGGGCACGCTCCTCATCGTTGTGACCGAGAGCACCTGGACTGATGGTCTGAGTATTAGAGATACCATCAAGAGCATACTCGTATGGCAACTTAGCTACTGAGTTCAATGAAGCCAAAAGACCGTTCTTCTCTGCACCGTAAGATGGGTTAGCACCTGGAGCCAATGGAGCACCGGCTGGACGACCATCAGGCATGTTGCTGGTGTACTTACCGTATACTACATTTGATGTGATAGTCAGGATAGATGTAGTAGGCTCAGAATTGCGGTATGTATGATGCTTCTTGATCATGTTCATGAAGGTCTTGAGCAACCATACTGCAATCTCATCAGCACGCTCATCATCGTTACCGTAACGTGGGAAGTCGCCCTCGGTCTTGAAGCTGAGAGGGAAACCGGTCTCATCACGAATGATGTTTACCTTGGCATACTTGATAGCTGAGATAGAGTCAACCACGTGGCTGAAACCAGCGATACCTGTAGCGAAAGTACGACGAACATCTGTATCGATGAGCGCCAACTCTGCTGCCTCGTAGAAGTACTTATCGTGCATGTAGTGGATGAGGTTCAATGTCTTCACATAAACGCCAGCCAACCAGTCCATCATATCCATGAAACGTGGCATGAACTCCTCGTATGTCAATACATCACCCTCAACGGCGCGATACTTAGGACCACACTGCTCGCGTGTCTTTGAATCAACACCGCCAGATACAGCGTAGGTCAAGCACTTAGCCAAGTTGGCACGTGCACCGAAGAACTGCATTTCCTTACCTGTCTGAGTAGCAGATACACAGCAGCAGATGCTATAGTCGTCACCCCAAACTGGGCGCATTACGTCATCGTTCTCATACTGGATAGAACTTGTCTTTACAGAAATCAAAGAAGCGTAGTGCTTGAATGCCTTTGGCAAGCGAGAGCTATAGAGTACTGTCAAGTTTGGCTCTGGTGAAGGACCCATGTTCTCCAATGTGTGGAGGAAACGGAAGTCGTTCTTGGTAACCATTGAGCGGCCATCCTGACCCATACCAGCTACTTCGAGAGTAGCCCAAACTGGGTCGCCGGTGAAGAGTTCGTTGTAAGAAGGGATACGGGCGAACTTAACCATACGGAACTTCATGACCAAGTGGTCGATGAGCTCCTGAGCCTCATCCTCGGTAAGAGTACCCTCGTTCAAGTCGCGCTGGATATAGATGTCGAGGAATGTAGAGATACGGCCTACAGACATCGCAGCACCATTCTGAGTCTTCACAGCTCCGAGGTAACCGAAGTACAACCACTGAACAGCCTCGCGAGCGTTCTTGGCAGGCTGAGAGATGTCGTAACCATACAACTGAGCCATCTCCTTCAAGCCCTTGAGAGCCTTGATCTGCATAGAAACCTCTTCACGAAGACGGATAACGTCGTCAATCATCTCACGGTCGCCCATGTTAGCGAGGTCGTTCTTCTTCTCCTCGATGAGAAAGTCGATACCATAAAGAGCCACACGACGGTAGTCACCCACGATACGGCCGCGACCGTATGTATCAGGAAGACCGGTAAGAATGTGGTTATGGCGAACGAGTTTCATCTCTGGAGTATAAGCATCGAATACGCCATCATTATGAGTTTTGCAATACTTGTGGAAGATTTCGTGGAGCTTCTCTGATGGCTGATAGCCATATGTTGTACAAGCCTGCTCCGCCATCTTGATACCACCGTAAGGCATGAAGGCACGCTTCAAAGGCTTATCTGTCTGAAGACCTACCACTTTCTCCAAATCCTTTGTACCTTCACCGATATAAGCAGCACCATAAGCTGTCAATCCTGAAACGATTTCTGTTTCCATATCAAGCACACCACCCTTGGCGCGCTCCTCCTTCTGGAGTTCCTTCAACATACCCCAAAGGGTGTTAGTTGCCTGAGTTGGTTCTGCAAGGAACGACTCATCGCCGTCATAACAAGTGTAGTTGTTCTGAATGAAATCACGAAGATTCACTTCACTCTGCCACATGTTTCCTTTGAAACCTCTCCATTCTGTTTTCATCATTTTGATACCTTTTTTTTATAAAGTTAATAATTATATATTTTGCACACACTATCTATTTTGAGTTGGTTTTACACCTATTTATATATAGTAAAATTAAAAAGCCCGAACACGTTTGTGCCCGGGTTTTTAAGCACCTTTATTTGAAGGTGCGTATATCATGATGTTATCGTTCTTTCCAACAGCATCTGTTTTTCCTATATATCCTAAGTTAATTCCCACTTTTAATTTCATGTCTTTTAAATTCATTATTTGTAATTGTCTTGCAACAGTTTTGCAATGCAGGTGCAAAGTTACGACAATAAAATGAGAAAAGAGAAGAAAACCGAAACTTTCTTCTCTTATCTATGAAAAATCATCATTTATGAGTATCATTCTACTGATTCTCAAAAAAGTGATTGAGATTTTCGATGAATAATCCGAAACACTTGTCATGAATCTGACGTGTCATGGTAACAGGGTTCTCCGCATTCAGGATGGTACCGCTCATTGCCACACCGATGCCCAATTCTGCAAGCGGATCTATATCGTCTGGAGTCAAACCTCCGATGGCTACCATAGGCAGAGAGATTTTATTCTCCCTCATCTGCTCAATAATCTGGCGATAACCTTCTATACCCAACACCGGAGAGAGTTTCTCCTTGGTAGTAGTATAGCGGAACGGACCACAACCGATATAGTCAGCCCCCTGTTCATGCAAACGACGAATATCATCAAAAGTATTGGCTGTGCCTCCGATAATGAATTCATCACCCAGGAACTTACGGGCCTCATCAACCGGCATATCATTCTTCCCAAGATGTACACCATCTATCTGTAACTTCTTCACCAGTTCTACACGGTCGTCGAGGATAAAAGTTGCACCGGCACCCTCGCAAGCCAACTTTAACTTACGGGCTATAGGCTCAACCTCTTCATCGGTAGCACCTTTCATGCGAAGCTGAATCCAATCACATCCTCCGATAAGTGCTAGATAGGCTCCTTCGAGATAAGAGAAGCGTTCGTTCTGATGCGTGATAAACTGAAAGCTCGTCTGAAAATGAGCTAATGCTAAAGACTTGTTCATACGTACTATAAAATATAAATTCGCTTGCAAAGGTACTACATTCACACGACAAAATCCTACAATTTACCTTTTTTAAACTTCGTCATTTGAAAATGGGGAAAGTCTTCCTTTTTTTATTTTGTTTTTTTATACTTTCTTATTTTAATATATGAATACTTTTCTGTACCTTTGCACCATAAAACTATTTATTTTATGTTAACAGATATTGAAATAGCTAAATCGGTAAAATTGCGCCCTATCAATGAAGTGGCAGCAGAACTTGGAATTCACGAAGACCAAGTGGAAAACTACGGCCGTTACATCGCTAAGATTACTACGGCCAGAATTGACAGAAACAAGTTTAAGAACCATCACCTCATCCTCGTTACCGCTATCAGTCCTACCAAGGCTGGTAATGGCAAGACCACCGTATCCGTGGGTCTCGCCCTGGGTATGCAGAAGATTGGCAAGAAGGCTGTAGTGGCTCTTCGCGAACCATCTCTGGGTCCTTGCTTCGGCATGAAGGGTGGTGCTGCAGGTGGCGGTTATGCCCAGGTTTTGCCTATGGATAAGATTAATCTCCATTTCACTGGCGATTTCCATGCCATCACAGAGGCCAACAACATGATCTCTGCCCTTCTGGACAATTACCGTTTCCAGCACGAAGCAGAGGGTTTCAAACTCAAGAAGATTCTTTGGCGTCGCGTCATGGATGTGAACGATAGAGGCTTGCGCCGCATCATCACCGGTATAGGAGATAAGAACGGCATCGAGACAGAGTCTGGTTTCGATATTACGCCAGCTTCTGAGATTATGGCTATCATGTGTTTCGCAACAAGCATCGATGATCTTCGTCGCCGTATCGATAATATTCTCCTGGGCATCACCGAGGATGACAAGCCATTTACCGTAAAGGATATGGGTGTAGGTGGCAGTATCGTAGCTCTTCTTCTCGATGCTTTGAAGCCAAATCTGGTTCAGACAACAGAGGGTACACCGGCATTTGTTCATTGCGGTCCTTTTGCCAACATTGCTCATGGCTGCAATTCCGTCATGGCTACTGCTGCTGCTCTTGAGTATGGCGACTATGCCATTACAGAGGCAGGATTCGGTGCTGATCTCGGTGCAGAGAAGTTCTATGACATCAAATGCCGCAAGACAGGTTTGCAACCAGACCTCACTGTTCTCGTTGTTACCCTCCAGGCGTTGAAGATGCATGGTGGTGTAGCTCTGGAAGATATCAAGAAGCCAAACATCGCAGGAATGGAAGCCGGTTACTGGAACCTCGACAAGCACGTAAAGAACCTGCAGAGCTTTGGTCAGACTGTAGTGATTGCATTCAACAAGTTTGCAACCGATACAGATGAAGAAATAGAAGTATTGCGCAAGCATTGCGAGGAGATGGGTTGCGGTTTCGCCGTAAACAGCGCCTTTGCCGAAGGCGGAAACGGTGCCATTGAACTTGCCAACCTCGTAGTGAAGACCATTGACGAGCGTCCATCAGCCCCTCTCTATTTTGCTTACGATGATAACGATAGCGTTGAGGAGAAGATAGAAAAGGTTGCATTCAATCTTTACGGAGCAGGCAGCGTGACATTGAGCGATTCTGCCAAGGCGATGATTGAAGAGATCAAGAAACTGGGTGCTGAAAAGTTCCCTATCTGTATTGCCAAGACTCAGTACAGTTTCTCTACCGATGCCAAGGCATACGGTCCTACAGATGGTTTCGAACTCCACGTTCGCGACATCACCGTAAATATGGGTGCCGAGATGATTGTAGTCATCGCTGGTCCTATCATGCGTATGCCGGGCTTACCAAAGAGCCCACAGGCTGAGCGCATTGATGTAGTAAACGGTGAGATTACTGGTCTTTCTTAAACACTACAGATTTCACAGATTCTTATGAAAAAGCCCAGGGCGTGATGTCCTGGGCTTTTTCATTTATCTCATACTGAATTCACAACCACAATATAACTGATTATAGAATTCATTGATTCTCAAGAGTTCACCTCGGCGATTCTGCAAACCGCCCTTCCGCCAATTCATATCCCACCATTCTACATCAGGATAAGCCTCAACGGCAAGATGACCGGCAGTATCTATCTGCCTGATATTCTTCCAGCGCGAAGATGCCAACGTGGTAGTGAGAAGGTGAAATCCATGCTCCTGCGCATACTTGGCTGCATGAGAGAGGCGGAACTGAAAGCAGACAGAACAACGGCTGCCACGCTCGGGCTCATCCTCTAAACCCTTAATAACAGAAAGCCACTCATGATGATCATACTCATCCTCTACATAAGGTACATTCTGGGCTTCCAGAAATCGTTTCAGTTCATGTTTACGAACATCATACTCCTGCTGAGGATAGATATTACTGTTACTGAAATATACAGTAGGCTTCATACCATTACGAAGCATACATTCTACGATAGCCGCCGAACAAGGTGCACAACAGGCATGCAACAAGACAGCCTGACCTTCAACCTTGCTTCCATCCGGGAGAGTAAGTTTTACGTATTTATATTGTTCTTCTACAGGAATCTTCATTATTATCAATATTAAATATAAAATTTAAAATGTGAACAGCTACTTCTGATGTGAAGTATTTTCGCCTTGTTTCAAAAAACAAATGGAGTACAATCTCACGACACCCCCCATTTGCCCAAATATATGCGAAAACTAGTGCAAAGGTACAACATTTATTCGAACCACCAAATTTTTAACACGTTTTTTTCATCACAATGGTTCAAGCGGCTAATATTTAACTATATGTTAACACTTAAACACCAGTTTCGTTATCTTTAAGAACTATAAATCACGTTTCAGCGTGATAACTGTCAGTTCAGGCCATGCGCCTAGGCGGAAAGGGAAAGAACCACCAATACCCGATGATACATAGAGCATCTGCTCACCAATCCGGTAAGCTCCGCCCCACTCTTTGAAAGCCATGCGGGCAGGCGTCCATTTACCAATTTTCAATTGTCCGGCATGCGTATGTCCCGCCAGAGTAAGTTGTATCTTCTTACCAACTACTTCTCTGCGCCAATGATGAGGATCATGACTCAAGAGGATTTTAAACATATCTGGATTCAACCCCTTCATCGCTTTCTTCAGATTACTGCGATTGGTAAAAGGAGGCTGACCGGGATTCTCTACGCCTATTACAGCGATAGATGCCATACCATGACTCACCACATGATGTTCGTTCATCAGCTGATGCCACCCCAAACTTTCCTGATAACCATAAAGCATACGGCGGTTTCTCTTCAAAGCGCCAATAGAATGATTGTTGCCATATTCACAATAATCATGATTTCCCCAGATAGAATAGATGCCATCTGACGCATGAAGCTGCCCCAGCGTATCCAGATAAGGCTCCACTTCGCTGGCTTGGTTATTGACCAGATCGCCCGTAAAGAGAATCATATCGGGTTCTTCATTGTTGGTCGCATCCACCACCTTCTGCACGAAATCATTGCCGGGAGGAAACGAACCGAGATGAAAGTCGGTAATCTGTACCAGACGGTAACCATCAAAATAAGGTGGCAAATCGGGCGAGGTAAAGGTAATATGTTTCAGTTCTAACCGCTTCCAACCCTCTATAAAGCCGAAGGCAAACCACCCCATTACACCCAAAGCTGGAATCAGAGCAAAAAACCAAGGAAGAAATGCATTGAACAGGATGAAGACAACCTTAGGGAATGCCGAGAAAAGTATGGTAGTAAAGAGTACACGGACTGACAACTTATGGAAGAACCCCATCTGCAACCCCACTTCGGCAAGAACAAGTAACAACGAGGGAACCCACCATAAGATGGCTAGCAGCAAAGGCCACTCACTCACCCCGATGTGCCAAAGCCAGAAGTCGGGCAGGAATGCCAGAACCGACATGACTACTATATAGAATATGGATCTTAATACCTTTTTTAATACCTTCTTCATTGTTTTTCTTTATAACTGGGTACAAAGGTACGATAATTCATAGACAATACAAAATAAATTTAAATATATTTTCAATGTTTTGTTATTTGAGAAGATTGCATTATCTTTGCATAAGAAAAATTAAATAAAATGGCACGACGACTAAGAAAAAAACGCATAGCAATCATATTGCTTACCTTTACAGCAATCGTAGGATGGACTACACACAGCTGTGTATCTCGCTGTACATCAGCATCAGATAAGAACAAGGCGGCAGATTCGCTCCCTAAGGTTCACATCAACGATTCCATCTCAAATGCCCTGACAGAGGGGAAGGAATATCATGAGATGGACTCGGTAATAGAAAGGTATCTCAAGAGATGGGAAATCAATGGAGCCCAACTCGTCATCACCCGCAACGACTCGCTACTCTATGCCCGCGGATTCGGAATGGCGGATAAGGAGCGAGGCATCAGAATGGAGCCTAACATGCTGATGCGCTTCGCCTCTGTATCGAAACTGATTACAGCCGTAGGTATCATGAAGTTGCAGGAGATGAAGAAACTCAAGCTGAACGAGAAGGTGTTTGGCGAAAAGGGAATCCTGCGCGATACCGTTTACAACAACAGTATCAAGGACAAGCGATATTACGACATCACCGTAGAACAGTTGCTGCGCCATCAGGCTGGTTTCAACAATTATGCCGGTGACCCGGTATCTTCCACCCGCTACATCATGATGCAGAACCATCTCAAAACGCCACCTGATCACCCTACCCTGCTCAAGATTCTCTTGAAGCGCCACTTGGGCTATACTCCTGGCAAAGGCAAATGCTACAGCAATCTAGGCTACATGATTCTCTCCATGATTATAGAAAAGAAGAGCGGAATGAAATATGAAAACTTCATGCAGAAGTATGTGCTCCACCCAGCCGGCTGCTACGACATGCATATTGCGGGAACTTACTTAAAGGACCGCAGACCTAACGAGACGAAATACTACATGCATGGAGGAAGTATTCCGGTATACGAATATAACAACAGCGGCAGACTGGTAGAGAAATGCTATGGCGATACCGACCTTCCACGTCTCTCGGGTGCAGGTGCCTGGTGTGGTTCGACTGCAGAGTTGAGCCGCTTTATTGCCAGCATCGATGGTTTGCCACATGTCAAGGATATCCTCAGTAAGAAGAGTATCGAGTTTATGACGCGCGAGCAGGCTGACCACCAATACTCTATCGGCTGGAACTATACACCAAAGAGCAACAAACCATGGATTCGTACAGGTTCGCTGGCTGGCACATCAGCCATTGTCTTGAAATATCCGGATAACCAATGCTGGATTCTCATCACGAACACATCCACCTGGAAGGGACATGGTTTCTCTAACGATACAATGGCTTTCTTCGAGAAACTGAGAAAGAAATATATGGCAAACATGCCAAAGAAAGACTTGTTCTTATAAAACCAGAAAGAGGGTGAATCATTTACTTATGATTCACCCTCTTTTTATATTAATGATATGTTGTCTGAAAAGATAATATATGTTGTTAGAAAATATAACATAAGTTTTTGAGATAGTTAGTATCTCCGGTCGCACAACAGCTGTTGTGCGCTTGCATAACAGCTGATATGCGCATGCACAACACCTGTTGTGCATGCGTTAGCCAACTGTTATGCGCCAACTATTATCTAAACTTTCTTCATACCCTTTTATTGTTTATACAAAATCTTTGTTAATCTCGATTCGTATATACCTTAGAATGTATACTTCAAACCAACCTGACCACGCCAGCGGCTGTAGTATGAGCTAGGATACTTGAGAGGCATATCTGATGGGTTAGCGAACTGGAATACACCATCACCCTTGTACGTGATAGGAGAAACAAACTCGCTGTTATAACCACTACTGAAGGTACGGCCCCAATCCTTGTTCAGGAGGTTAGCCACGTTCATGATATCCAGAGTAAGTTCCAAAGCATGTACATACTTACCTGTACGGATGCCAAACTTCTGACCGAAGTGGAAGTCGAAATGACTCTCGAATGGCAAGTTATCACCATAACGCTCGAAGTACTCACCACGATGATCCTTCACATAACGAGTAGTAGCAAGCCACTGCTTCAAATTAGCACGCTGCTGCTCAGCAGTATAAGCATCTGTACCCAAGAACTGCATTTGGTCTACCTGCGCATCTGTAGGGATGAAAATCAAGTCATTACTTGTACCATTATCTCCGTTGATATCTCCACTATAAACGAGAGAGTAAGGAGAACCGCTCTGACCCTGGTAGATAAGACCTACAGTAGTGGTAAACAACTTGTTGGTTCCCCAGTTGAAGTGATAGAAAGCAGAAGCCTTCACTGTATGAGGCACATTATAACCACTATTAGCCAACTCTGGGTTGTTTGAGAAGCGATAAGTATGAGTATTACGCCAGTTGCTCTGAGCAACAGATGAGGTCATACTGCTTACAGACTCTGAGTGAGTGAATGTATAAGATGCATTCAAATCAAGACCGAACGCAAAGTGCTTAGCTGCTGACAAAGACAGGCTGTAGCTGTAGCCCTTGCTGGTATTATACATTGCATAGATGTTGGTAAACGACTTAGCATCTGCCACCTTTGTATAAAGAGGACGGTTATCCCAGTTCATGTAAGAGGTCTGTGACAAGGTCTTACCAGATTCCTCATAAGCCAAGTTCTTGTAATAAACATCATTCAGACTCTTGCTGAAGATACCCTCAGCAGTCCAGTCGATACCCAGGAGATTGAAATCGAAACCAAGGTTAACACGCATAGTCTGAGTGAACTTGAAATCCTTGTCAAACACATTGATCAGCTGGCTACCGGTAGCCTTCAGATTATCTGCATTCTGAGTCTGCTTGTTAGGATCCATGATGAGCTGCACAGCAGAATTATTTTTTGCAGAGTAAGAAGATGTCTGCACACCAGTATTCGTAAAGTTGTTGCTCAACCAGACGAAAGGAATACGACCAGTGAATACACCGATACCTCCACGAAGGATATATTTGCGGTTCTTCTCAATATCCCAACGGAAACCTACACGAGGGCTCCACATTGGTGTACTGGCAAGTTTCTGATTGGTCTTGAAACCATATCCCTTACCTGCTGCCCACTCATTGAACTTAGCATTCTCGGCAGGAGTATCAAAGAACAGAGGCATATCCATACGGAGACCATAGGTGAGCTGGAAGCTGTCTGTCACATCCCACTTGTCCTGTACATAAAAGCCCAGCTGAGCTGCGCTAAACTCTGGTGCCCAACGAGGATTACCAGTCACCTCAACATTAGCCTGTGTGAAGTAGAAGTTCTTGATATACTTACCATCACCTCCAAAACCATCGGCTCCACAACCTTTATAATAATCCAGAAAATCGTCAGGAGTATCAAAATAATAGCATCCATAGAGATTCTGAAGGAAGAGGTTAGAGAACTTGTAAAGCTCATTATGTGTACCGAATGTCAGTGTATGATTACCCTTGTACCATGTAAAGTTATCTTCGAGGGTATAAATGTCCTGTTTCAATCCATTAGCCATTGAGGAATATTCATTACCGATATTCATGGTACCATTTCCTACCTTATAGATAGTGATAGATGGTGCAGGCTGACCAGAAGTACGCTCATCACGAACACTAACGTAAGATACACGTGCCTCATTGCTCAGGTTTGGAGAGATGCGGCTCTGCAACTCTGCTGAGAAAGAATGAGTTTTAGATTTGAAATCATACAAGTGGTCGGTAGTATTCAATGTAGCAATACCACCCAGACCAAGCGTCTGCTTAGCATCAACATAACTCCAACGTACAGAGAACTTGTTGAACTCGTTGATATTCCAATCCAACTTCAAACCAGCTTTCTGGCTCTTCACGTTCTTATCCTTATCTGCCCATGAAGTTGCATAATCATACCCCTGACGGTTAGCCAAGTCATAAATCTTAGACATCAAGTCCTTAGCCAAATCCGGATTAAACTTAACATCTGGAGAATCGATGGTATACTGAGTTGGGTACGACTTTTCTGAATTCTCATAGTTTGCGAAGAAGAAGAGTTTGTTTTTGATGATTGGACCACCGAGCGTAAATCCGAACAAAGTTTCCTTCTCATCATCATAAGGCTGAGCATAGGTACCATCCATATTCTTATAATGACGACCTACCAAATCCTGGTTGTTTCCATAGAAATAGCCACTTCCATGGAATTCATTGGTACCGCTCTTAGTTACCGCGTTGATGGCACCACCGGTAAAACCACCCTGGCGAACATCGAAAGGAGCGATATTTACCTGAATCTGGTCAATAGTCTCCATAGAAACAGGCTGAGATCCAGCCTGACCGCCATTACTGCCATTAGCAGTAAGACCGAACACGTCGTTATTCATCACACCATCAATCTGGAATGAATTATAACGGTTGTTCATACCAGCAAATGACATAGAACCAGACTGCCCGTTTGTAGTAAGCTGTGGATTCAGGCGAGCCACATCCGCAATACTGTGCGAGATAGAAGGCATATCAGCTATCTGCTGAGCATTGATACTCATGGCCGCACCGGTCTTCGTACCATTCAGACCAGCCTTACCCGAAACAACAACCTCCTGAAGCTGCTTGGCATCTTCCTGAAGAGAGCAAGAGAGATTTTGGCTTTCACCCAAGTTCAGACTGACATTGTTGAAAACCTTGTCCTTATATCCGATATAAGAGATACTTACCTTGTAAGGACCACCTGGACGCATACCCTGAATAGTATAGCGACCATCTACATTTGTTACAGCACGATACACAGTACCAGATGGCTGGTGTGTAGCAGTAACTGTAGCACCAATAACGGTTTCGCCATTGGAAGAAATCTTACCACTAATGCCTGAAGTGGTAATCTGAGCCATTGCAGCGTTCACCGTCAGGATGAACAAAGCCAGAAGTAAATGCAATCTTTTCAGCATACCTTTTTTAAAAAATTAATTAATAATACGGGGGAATAGCCCCCAAATATCTATTACGGGTGCAAAATTAAACAAAAAATTCGATATAAGTGTTACAACAGCATGAAAAAATGTGTTTTATAACATAAAAAAAATCTGCGTTAAGCAAATAACGCAGATTTCCTTTAATTTGTTATTTTATAACGGGGGTTTGCTTATAGTTTTTTCTGGAGGCTAAAAGCGGGGGACTGAGCTTTTATGACAGGCGATGGAATCGTCTGGAACGGAGGCTAGGTGCCTTACTCCTTTCGCTGCCAGATGCTCATTACCTTGCGCCGGATGGCTACGATGTTCAGGATAGAAACTATCAGGAACAGGAACAGACCCAGGGCGATGGCTGGGAGCATGGTGCCCTCGTCGATATCAGGGAAGAGGGTTTCAATGAAGCTCATGTAGTAATCGCGAAGGAAGAAGAGGATGATCCACGCGATGATGAGTACCACGATGTTCAGCGCGATGGTGAGCACCTGATATGGCTTTGCTACATTGTTCGGACTGTAACCTATCAGAAGAAGATTCTCCAACTTAGAAGAATTCTTCTGTACCAGCAGATAGATGCTGAGCATCAGAATGTAGAAACTCAAGACAGAGATAACCAAACCGATAATCATCACCATCGATACCATCATGCGGAGGAAATAGGTAGTCTTCTCTGCATCCAGTTTGTCTGTCTCTACCTCATAACCATTATCATCCAGGTATTTAGTGATGTTCTCGTCTCCCGGGTTTCCTACCTCTACGATGAGGCGGTTAGGATCGCTCTTCTGGTTTGGCGCAAATTCCTGGTTACTCCAGTCCATGAATGCCTGTGGAACAAGGATGGTGTTGAGTCGCGAAGAGAAACCGATTACCTTTCCCTTGAACTGCTCTTTCTTGCCACCAGCCTGAATCTGGATATTGAAATCAATCATGCCCATCAGTCCATCGCTGATTTTAGGGAGCGAATGACTCTGGGCGAAACCGAAGTTATACATATTAATATAGGTACGCGGGAGGATGATTGGCACCTCCTGAGTTCCCGGCGTATATTTCCAGTTCTTGAGCGGCACATCAACAAAACCGTCAGGCACACTCTCGAAGAATAGTTCGCTATTTAGAACGTTCACGCCGTTTACACCCATTTGGGCATCTACCTTATATTCAGTAGAGGTGAATTTTCCTATTTTCTTCACAAACTTCTGGTCTCCTATTTCATCGATTTCAGAACCCGAGAAGATATTGGAACGGCCGCTGATGGTATTTCCCATACCTATCTTCTTGCTCATGATGAGGTAGTCGGCTTTCATGAAACTGTCTTCCTGAGTGAAGACAGGCAGCACGTCCTGATAAAACTGGAAGCCGAAAAGAACGATGAGCATACCGAAGAGATTGGCGAAGGCAAAGCCCGCAAACTGAGGTATGCTGATATGCTGACGCAATAATTTCCAAACCAGATTCATTTTATACTGTATTTACTAATGTTTTAGCGTTTCTTTCGAAACAATTTATAAACTTTATTATAATTAAATTTTACTTCTAAACTTTATACACCTTATTTATATACATTATATTCTGCCTGTATATGGTGAACTGTCCCATCCTTATCTTTGCATTTGGCATCAAGAACAGCCTCACATTTCCAGGTATCATCTTGCTTTATATAGAGGTAGCTCCCTTCAAGAATAGCATCGCCAAACCATTCATGTTCTTCTTGCTTTTCTTCCTTAGAATCTTCCACCTCATTACTCAGGTTCAATCTAATCAGGCATCCATATTCTTTCTTAGACAAATCCACCTTTTCATTATACTTGAAGTTATCTGCCCAAACATTAAAAACACCATGGCTTCTCTCATTTATCACCTTACAAGAAAAAGGAGTTGATGGAAAATCAACAAAACTCCAGTAATCATACTGAGCCTCATCATAAGTAAAAGAATAATGAGCAAAAGGCACATTCTGCCAATTCTCTGTTGGCAAATAGTCCTCTCTCGGCATCTCACCTGCATAGTTTACTTTCAGATTATGCTCATAGCCATTGCCACCAGAATAAACTAAATCAATTATCAAATCTATACGATTCCCTTTTCTGGTCAGTTTATAATAGCTACCAGCCTTAACCCTAGAACTTCCTCCATCAATACTTGATGAAAATTGACCATCCTTTATTTGTATCTCTGTTGAATATTTGTTCGTTGTCAAATCTACTTTCTCACCATAGAGATAATTTTTACAGCTCAAAGAAAGAACTTTATTAGGATTTTCAGAATCCTCTAAAGCTAAATCTATATAGAAATCCTTATCGTTAGAAGGTGAAGAGCTTACAACTGGTATATCCATAAGATAACTAACATTGTATGCAGTATTATCCCACACAACGGCTTTTCCATTCGTCCCTCCGTCTATAGCCTTATCATCAGAAAATGATTCCTTGCTACAAGAAGAAAAGAGACCGAGCGAAAAAACAAATAACAACACAGATGCTACAGCTAGAACTGGAGACAAAAACAATCCTAGTTTATATAGCAACATAAAGAACTTAAAAAATATTGTTTTCATACGAACAAACCTATTTATAATTATTTTAAAATCATTTCTTTCCACACCATCCACACAAAGTTTTTCCTTGGTCGATGGCATTTGTTTCATCTGTCCTTGTTATCTTGCCTGTAGTTCTCTTAAGAGCTGGGCAATTTCTGTCCTTGTGGTATCGCTTAGAACCAGGACTGTCTGATACATATACGTTGCCTCCTGATGTTACCTCAGTTTGGAAGCCATCAGCCTCAGCATTACTAGAAGAGGAAGACAACCTGCCTATTGCAAAGCCAAGCATCAAGAAACCTATGCAGAAGGTCACTAGACCAAAGCAAAAGAACTTCTTTGATAGTCTCAGCTTTCTGTCTAAGTCCTTTTGTGAGCCTTTGCCCTTTGTGATACTTTCACCTATTGTATTATACACCGTACCATTATAGGCGTACTTTTCAAACTCTTCTCTAGAAAATCCCATTTTACCATATTTTAATTAAGCCGTTCTATTTTTTTTATACTTAACAATCTTTTGCGCATCCATCAAATCTGCCTGTGTGGGACCTGCTTTATATATTTTATAAAACAAGAAATTAAAAAATAACACACATGTAACAGATAAAGCTATATCAAACTTCAAATACATAAATAAAGAATAATAGAATGCAAGAAAAGCAAGTGTAAATCTGATAATCAAATCCGGCTGTTTCCAATATGATAGAACGTAAGACTTTCTAATTTCCTTAAGCATAAGAAAATCATGAATAGAAACCCTCAATAAATATTGCGTACAGACAAACATACTCCACAAAGCAACTTTCATAGTCAAATCATTTGAAGCGAATAATGTGACTAAAAAAGCTACAAATATTATCAATCTGCAAAACAACATTAAAATAAATACCATATCACCAAATTTTAATTATCCTACATGTACATGACTTCTTTCAGAAAGACCTTGAATCTCTCGCAACACCTTATTCTCTGCCCTGAGAGCTATTACTTCCCTTTCCAGGTCGCTCAGGTCTACTGTATTGGTATTTGTAAGCGATGTAGTATTATCATCTGAACGGAAAAATTCAGCAACATCTACCCCTAGGACTTCGGCAAGATTTTCAACTGTACTAACTTTCACGTCAGCACCATTCAGAAGGTTATCCAACGTAGTTCGACTAACCTTCATCTTAGAAGCAATATCTATCTTGCTCAGTTTGCTGGACACAATAATGTTCACTATTCTTTGCGTATTCATATTAAAATCCTTTAAATGTTCAACATAGTGGGTTAATATCTCTTAAATATGCCCACCAAACTATACACGTTTAAAAAGTTTATTGTACTTTTGCACCGTAAAGTTAGTAAATAAATAAATAAGTACCAAATAAAATTGAAGAAAAATGAAGAAAGATAGCAAAAAATCTCACGATGCACCCTTAAAGCTGTTCGTTAAACCAGAGCATGCAGGCTTTACATCCGAATGGATTGACAAGGAAGGAAACCAACATAAAGGCTACAATGTTTGGCTTGGCGTTGCAGAAGAAAGAGCATGGGGCTACGATGAATACATCAACCTAGCCAAAGGCTGGCACAGCGTGAAAGAAGAACCAGAAGACAAAGACGGCATGATTATCCTGGTAGATTGCAACTTCGAGGAACCTATATTATGTGACTTGTATGTTCTAGACGCATTCTGTGACAACGAGGAAACAATGTGGAAAGAGGCAACGGATAATTACCAAGAAGGCTTCTGGGCATACCTCAAAGATATTGTTCCTATCAAATTAAAGAAAGGAGGCAAATAATGAAAAAGAACGAAAATGACAATTTAGTAGCTCACTTCCATTCTCTGTGTGAAGAGAAGAAGTTGAAGGATGAGATTGCAAAGCAGCAGAAGAGACTCTGGCTCAGAACTAAGATTCATGAGATTATTGGAATGCCAGAAAAAAGCACCTTCGAGGAAATCTTTAATTGGATATACCAGGCATCTATCTACGAGTGGGAAGGCATGTTGTATTGCTTCAACTATGCAGCAAAAGCAAGAATCCATTGGGGGGAATACGATGAAGCCTTGAAAGATGCCAAGGAACTTTACTCATACCTCAAATAAGAACAAAAGAAAGGAAACAAGACAATGCAAAAGATAATGTTCAATGACCAGTACGGTCTCACCCAAGCAGTTCTCGATGGTCGCAAGACCCAGACCCGAAGAATCGCCTACCAAGAACCTTTCAGGCGAAACTTCAACTGCGGTTTCTGCATGGAAGGAAAAGACAAGGGCAAGCTCACCATCAATGATGGCAATGAGATAGTGGCGAAGTCACATTATAAAATCGGTGAAGTCGTGGCAGTCGCACAGAGTTACAGCCACATTCCGTGTGCAGAAGAAACGGAAGAAACATTTAATGAGGAAGTTGCATCCGCAGGATGGGGCAACAAGATGTTTGTAAAGGCTAGTTTGATGCCTCATCAAATCATGATTACCAACATCCGGTGTGAAAGACTACAGTCCATCAGCACCGAAGACTGCATGAAGGAAGGAATCTTCTGTAGCCACATCGATGGTATTGACGATGCTTTTTCATACGATGCCACAAATGATAGCTTTGTGAAGAAATGGTGGTACAGAACTCCTATCGAAGCATACAAGATGCTTAGCTGCAAGCTCCCCCTTCATTGGGGCAGCAATCCTCTCGTCTTCGTTTACGATTTCGTTCTAGTTAAATAATAATTCAATTCAAATAATATGAAAGAAGAAACATTACCTCTCAGACCTCAGATTAGGGAATTGACTCTAGGCCAAGCCATCGACTTCCCTATCAAGAGAATGCTATCGGTCAAGAGTAGTTGCACTGACCTCGGTGCCATCTACAGCCGAAAGTTCAAGACCAAGCTCAACCGGGAGCAAGGAGTTATCACAGTTACAAGAATCAAATAAAACAAAATAGTCATGAACCAAACAGTACAAATCCAGTTCGCTGACAAGATGGTCTCGTTCGACACATTCCTATCAGCCATACGCAATGTAGTCCAGGAAGAAATTTCCAAGGCTGTAGGCAAGCGACCATTCATCACCCAAGCCAAGGCATTCGATACCTTCGGCAGACGCAATGTAGAGCGATGGGTGAAGGAAGGCAAGGTCAAGGTCTTCGGGCGTGGCAAGAACGGCAAGATTACTCGCTACGAATACAGACTGTCCGAGCTGGAAGCCTGTGCCTGTAAAGTTCAAGACTATCTACATCCCACATAGGTAATTTTACTTTTAGAGAATAGACATAAGCTAACATTGCAAACAAGAAAAGCTCGCTGTGAAGCGAAACTTATCGTTGAAACATTCAAAAGGTGCCTGGGCAAATATCCCTGCGAAAACAGCTATTCATCATTAAAAATCTGATAAGTACAAATCCACTCAGGCACCTTTCTTTACACGGTCGGCATTGCAATCTTGCATGTAGCCTAGCCCATCGGGGGCGATGTTCATAACAAACGATTGATTGTTTAAATGCTTTTTTACTAGGTTCACCATGATTTCTGCGAAAAAGAACTAAGCAGATAGGCACAAGGGTTCGACTCCCTAACCGACCACCATTACAAACAATATAAAACGATAAAGTTATGAAAACAATTAAGATTATCTTCTGCATTGCCATCTGGCTATTCCTTGGATGGCTCTGCCTCAGTAAACTCTCACAGGGCATCCACGATGAGAACCTGATTTCTCAGATGCCTCAGCGTACCTACGATGAGATAGTCGATACGCTCACCTCTCGTAATGGCTTCCAGCCTACAGAGCATCAGATAGTAACCTACTATTATGAGCGATTCAAGAAGTAAGAGCACCAAGTGCCTCCTCTGCCCAAATGGGCGCAACTGCATCAATGGCAAGTATTGCCTTAAATATAAAAGGTACGTGCAGCATCAGGAGAAACTTCTATGTGAATAACTTTTTAAACTAAATAATATGGAACAGAATAACAAGAGCAAGAATCAGCCATCATTCAGAACCTTCGATAAGGTTCTTGTGCGTAACAGCGATGAACATAAATGGAGACCAGCTATCTTCGCACGAACACGTATAGGTGAATCCCCATACAAATACAACGCTTTGCTACTATGCACCGGGCACGTAGGTGACTTTATCCAATGCATCCCATACAAAGGAAATGAGAAAATGGCATTCACCACAGCCCCATTTTAGGTAAACAGAAATGTGGTTTTCAAATAATATCAATCATCATGGAGTCAGAAGAAGCAACGCTCAGAAGGCAAGCTCGCCAACGAGAATACTATCTTAAGCATCGTGATAAAATGCTCGCCTATTCTCGCAAATACATCAAGGAGCATCCCGAAAAGCAGAAGCTATATCGGGAAAATGCAGCCAAGAAACGAGCCAACGGCAAAGGATATTATCAGAGATACTATCTGCTCAACAAAGAAAAATTGCTGGAAAAATCTAAGAGCTGGCTACAGAATCACCCCGAAAAGGTGAAGGAGTACCAGCGCAGATACTACCAGAAGAAAAGAGCAGCAGCGAAGAAAGAGAAGAAGATAATACTGAATCCAGATATAGATAAGGCAAAGTCCCTCTTCCGTGACCCATCCAAGGCTGCTCATCTACAGTGGATCCTGGAGCACAACAGAAACAAATACAATCAATATGAATCACGCTAGTTTATTCAGCGGAATCGGTGGCGCAGAGGTCGCTGCATCCATGATGGGATGGCAGAACCTCTTCCATTGCGAGATACAGGAGTTTCCTCGCAAGGTGCTCGACTACTGGTTTCCTAATTCAGAAAGTTATGAAGACATTACCAAAACAGACTTCACAAAGTGGCACGGCAAAGTCGATGTTCTCACTGGAGGATTCCCCTGCCAACCTTTCTCCCTTGCTGGCAGAAGAAAGGGAGCGGACGATAACCGCTACCTCTGGCCACAGATGCTTCGAGCGATACGGCAGATACACCCCACTTGGGTCGTTGGTGAAAACGCTGCTGGCATCAAGACGATGGTACAGTCCTGCCAAGTCACTCAGATGGGACGCACAGACTATCTTTTCGAAGAGAATCACCTATACCGAGAGGAAAGCCGATTCACCCTCGACAAAATCTGTGCAGACCTCGAAGCCGAAGGATATTCCGTCCAACCGATTGTTATTCCAGCTTGTGCCATCGGAGCACCGCACAGAAGAGACCGAGTCTGGATTATTGCCCACACCCAATGCGATGGACATAGCCCACAAGGACATGGAAATCAACGAGCGAGGGCGAAGAAATCCGAAGAAGGGCAAGACAGACCACAGCCTAGGTCTAGAAGACTTGGCAGTGGCTCAGCTCCTTCCTACACCAGTGGCAAGCGACATGGGAGGTGGTCGAACAAACAAGAGTCTTTCACCGAATGCAGCAGAACGCCCAACCTTGGCACTCGCCGCTCGAAAAGGCTTGCTTCCAACACCTTGCAGCATAGAAGCCACCAAGTTCACCAAGACCATCAATCCCAATTCCCAGATGGGGCAAGGTCTAACAGCCTTGGCGGTCAATGGTCTTCTTCCCACTCCTACGGCAATGGAGGTAAAACACTCCAACCGAGTGAAGGGACTGAAAGAACAGGGTGCAAAAGGGATGTACAGCCGAAAGAACGGAGCACTTCGCCCGAATGGACTGACCGACTTTCTCGACTTCAACAATCAGGTAGGTGGCGGAACTTCCCAACTCAATCCCCTGTTTGTAGAGGAAATGATGGGATTCCCTTTGATGTGGACAGCCTTACCATTTCTTTCCCCAAGTGGCGACAAGAATCCATAAAGGCTTACGGCAAAGCCTGGGTGCCACAAGTGGCTTACGAGATATTCCGTGCCATCGAGGCAGAAGAAAACAAATAAATGATAGATTCGTAAATTCTACATTCCAAATAAAAGAAGAATAAATGAAAACAGATGGCTACATATTTACTCCAGAGCTGTTGCAGTGGCGTTACTTCCATCGTCCTGTGGTCGTTCAGGTGCTCATCCATGTGCTCCTCTCCTCCGCTCACAACGAGGCTTCCGCTGCTACCCTCTCCTATCGTGATTTGGCTCTACAGCTCCATACCACGGTCAAGACCATCCGTGTCGCCATCGATGTGCTCATAGCCGAGAAAATCATCACCAAGTGCTCTGCTCCAAGAGCCTCAACGAAACTCTACGTTAACAGTTCTCACCCCCTATCCCACTGCATCATACCGTGGCAAAGAGACCAAGGGGCACAGGTTACGGCACACTTCGGGGCACAGATTGGGGCACAATCTAGGGCACAGATTCAATCTTCCGAAGTTCCTTTAAATAAAGGCGATTCCGAAGATTCAGAAACTAGCAAGGGCACAGATAAGGGCACGAACAGGGCACAATCTAGGGCACAGCCAAAACAAGGGGCACAGCCAAGGGCACAATCTGGGGCACAGATTTCACACGCTGAAACCCCTTTAAATAAAGGCGATTCCGAAGATTCTGCCGAAGTCAAGGGCACAGATAAGGGCATAGCAAAGGGCACAGAAGTAAGAGAAAAGAAAGAAATAAAAGAAAATCTTTCCCCTGAAACCCCTATAAAAGAAAACAAACAAAGAAAAGAGAAAGCCCACCACCAAACACAAAAAAAAGAAAAAGAAAAAAAGTCGGGGGATGCTGAAACTCAATTCTCGGAAGTGTTAAGGCTCTTCAATCGCCTCTTCCAGGGCACGCAGGTAAAGCCAATCTCGAAGATGACTCCCGACCGCAAGAAGCTAGTCGCCAAGTTTATCTCTGATTACTCCTTCGAGGACATTGAGCCGATGCTTCGCAAGGCACTCGATTCCGACCTTCTATCCGGGCGCAAGGATGGTGGATGCTATATCTCCTTCAACTGGCTCTTCAATCCAAAGAACTACGAGCCTCTGATGGAAGGAACGTTCGACAATCCAACCATCCAAGCCTCGGCAACAGAAAAGAAGCCTTCCAAGCCTCAGCAGAAGAAGACACCCAGCCCACCACCATCTGATGGCAGTCTGTCAATAGGCGAACGCTGGAAACTAGCCCAACAGTCACAGCAGTCAGCAGAAGCCTACAGAGACAAGGTTAATCGTTCCATCATCTTGGGGCATATCGACAACCTCAAAAAGCATCCGCAAGACAAACAAGCCTTGCAGTCGCTCGAAAGATTCTATCGGGACGGAACTATTCAGCGTCTTGGCATCGAATGGACCCCACCTGTGGAAGAGGAAACGAAAAACCTTCTCGACTTGGACGATAAGACACAAAACTATCTCCAGTCCATCCTCAGAGACTAAGTGCAAACATAAAGTGACAATTCAAAAATTCCAAAAGTTATGGACAAACAAGAATTAATAGACCGTCTCAACGGCAATTATCCAGAGTACACGCAAAAGCCTCAGCAGAAGAAGGTGCAGCGTGAAGGTCAGTTGCAGATAGCCTGTGTACGATGGTTTCGACTACAGTACCCAGCTTTCTCCACACTCCTCTTCCATCCCAAGAACGAGGCAGACGGTGCTACCAGTGGCAAGAAGCTTGCCATCAATGCAGCATCGGGCGTGGTCCCAGGCGTTCCCGACCTCATCCTTGCTCTCCCTTCCATGAAGGATGGCAAGACAGGCATCATCTACGAGAACCCAGAAGTTTACTTCGGCTTGGGCATCGAACTTAAGTATGGCAAGACCAACAATCAGTCTGCCAATCAGAAACGCTTTCAGGGCTATTGGCAGTGCGCTGGCTACAAGTACGCCATCTGTCGTTCCCTCGAAGACTTCATCGAAGTGGTCAAGGCTTACATGCAAGCAGCCGAAGCCAACGCCTTCGAGAAAGTTCGCTCCTATCACCTCATCAATGATGATACTGAGCACAACAAGCAGGTATTAAACAAAATCATTAAAAACAAAAAGTAATATGGAAATCGGATTTATCATCATCATGCTGTGCCTGGTTGTTATGGCCAGCACATTCATCTATCTAGTTTACCACCATGGCCATCGCTCATGCAAGAACTGCAAGTTCTTCCGTCCTACGGAAAACAGTAAGTATAGCGGAACATGCAACGGCTTCGGTCATCATCGCTTCCACTGGGAATGCTGTGGAGAATGGAAACGTAAGGCAACCAACCAAGAGGATGAACTTTAAAATCATGCATCTATGGGCAATTACATCAAACAAAGCCTGATGCAGCCAACACCATCAGTTGCTAATCAGGAGAAAATGAGGATGTGCAAGTTCTGTGTACATAGCCACATCAGCGACCTCGGCTACAATCATTGCTGGAAGTCAGATAGTGTTACGTATAATGGAGATTCGCCTACAGGCATCTGTAGCGCATATAGGGATAAGAGAATATGGGAGCCTTATTATTTCTCTGGTCTCATGTCACACTACAGGGGAAACATCTGTTGGGCAAGACCAGTGTATAACTCTCCCAAAAAGGGCAAGAGCCGTATTTTCAAATACGAAGTCATCGACCCGATAGCCTCAACAATAGCAACCCTCTTGCCCAAGGAGTTCGCCAAGGAATACATTCCAGCCACTCCTGGCTCCAAACCTCCACATACGATGAAGGAGTATGAGAAATTTGACACTTATTGCTTCGGTGGCTACGACCCACAGCTAACCGAGAACCAAGAGGCAAGAAATTACAATGAAGCCCACTGGCAGGAAATCCTAGCCCAGGAAGCAATCAAAGAACAATTAAAACAAGAAGCAATATGAAGAAAAGATATTTTTACGTAGTCGCATCATTCATGCGCAAAGACATAGCCAACACATGGCGTAAGGTTGACTTTACCATCATGAAAGATGATGGCTCAGCATTGTTCCCTCTCATGGAGGCTATCAAGGCGATTAATGAAGGATATTCAGAGATAGCTGACCCTGCAACCATCCAGTTTGACAGCTGCATAGAAATCAGCAAGGAAGACTTTGAGGCTTTCAACAGACTCAATAATTTAGTTAAAGTGAACTAAGTAGCGATAGTAGTTGCCCCCCACATCGCCACCGTTCCCAGCGATTCCATCGCTGGTCTCACAAAAAGAATATAAGCGTATGACAAAGGAAGAATATGAAGAAATGCGTAACACCATCGACTCCGTAGGCAAATACTTCAATTCCATCGAAGAGTTAACCAAGGTCAGAGACCTTGTAGAAGAAGTCGATGCATCAAACAACATGGCTATACTAGAAAGCCCTGTAAAGCTGGATATATCCCTCCAGGGAATATGCCGTGTTGCAAACGAAGACATCACCAATTATCTCGATGCAGAAACAATCCTCTACATCAGAAATGCCATCCTCCGAAGATTAAATAGCCGTATCGCATTCTTCGAATATCAGATAGAAAACATTAATTACACCAAACGTAAAACAAAGAAAAAATAGCGTATGAAGATTCATTTATGGAAATGCTCATGTTGTTGCGCAGCAGATGAGCATGAAACAGGATGTTATCCTCGTTCCTCATTCAAGCCGAAGCCAGAGCTTCCGGCTGGAACAATACTCACAGTCAAGGAGAAATGGCAAAACTTCTACGGAAAATACTACCGCTGCTATCTCCCAGACGAAATGAAGGACAAAGGATATTCCATCCCTTACTACGACATTCCTGCCGACAAAGCAGAAGTAATAGAACTTTAATCAATTATCGTATGGACAGAATACAGAACGAAATCAGTAAGCTTCGTCATGAGCAGAATTTGCACGAAAGACTGCAAGCTGCCCAACTTCGACAGATAAAGCGTGAGCACGATGGCCTCCACAAGTGGATAACCATCACCCCACGCCTCAAACTCCTCTGCCGAATAGACGAGCAAGGCAACCTCCTCCCAAAGGAGCTAGACCGCATTAAGAAAGTTAAACAAACATTAGGTATCAAATAACATTTAAAAATTAATTATTATGAACGCAGAAGCATTAAAGAAGTACATCGGTACAAAAGAGGTTATGGCTGCACCTATGGATGAAGCAACCGCAGTGGCTAAAGGTTTTGCTCGCAAGAACGAGGATAACCATGAATGGAGATCAGGTTTCCATGTTCTCTACAACAATCCGGATGGCAGCACCTACGATTCCTGGTCACCTGCTGATGTCTTCAACCAGTCTTACAAGGTTGCAGACGATTTCTATGACCGTCTCAACATTGAGCTCAACGATGTGACTGAGCGTTTTGTTAAGTTAGAAAAGTTCATGAACAAAGGGCTTACGGCTGTGTGTGAAAAGGTAGGCGATTATCAGGCATCTATTCTTGTAGCTCAGTATCATGCAATGAAGATGTACAAAAGTTGCTTGGAAGAGCGCATCGAAGAGATTGAGAAACGTGAAGTGTGGAGAGGATAACATGAGTGAAGAATCAGCATTATCCTTTCGCAAGCTAGTTTCAGCTATGCGAACCACCGAAAAGGAGTATTGGGCGCACCGAGACAAGAAGATGCTTCGCCAATCCATCGAGTTAGAAAAGCGTGTCGATGATATTATCTTGAAGGCAGATGGCTCAGCCGTCCCTCAGAACGACAACGGCACATTCTTCCTTCTGGTGGCAGAACTTAGAGCCTCAACCATCCAATACTTCCAGGAGAAGAAGAAGGCACAGCCCGACAAGGAGCTGGTCAACACCCTCTTCAAGACCATCAAGGAGAAAGAAGCCAAGCTAGATAAGATGCTCATCCGCCTCCAAGATGAGCAAATTAAGAAAGATGGCTACAGCATCCACTACAAAGTTATGGAGCGACTGCCAAGAGCACATCAAGCTCGCCCAGTCTTCAGTTCCATGGATGAGCAACTTGCCAATGTAGAGTTGGACGACCTCTACCGCCATCCCGACCCTCCTGGCACTATGTATTTCATCTGCAAGAAATACCTTGGCAAAGACGGCAAACCTCTATCAGAAGAAGAGGTAGATAAAATTATAAATAACAATTTAAATTCTTAAGATTATGGAAAAGAAAACAGAAAGTTTAAAAGTTAAAGTAGACAAAGCCATTGCCGAAAAGATTATTGGCACAGGTAACGGTTCATCCCTTCGTTCTCGTACTGGATCATGGTTCGAGTGCAAGGTGCGCTATGAGAAGACTCAGGACGATGGTAGCGAGAAAATGGTAAACGAGCTGTACGTGGTCGATGCCCTATCCTTCACCGAGGCAGAAGCAAGCATCATTGACAACATGCAGGTCTATGTCTCTGGTGAGTTTAAGGTTGCCAACATCAACCCGACCAACTACAACGAGATTTTCTTCTCAGATATTGATGACGATGATTTATGGTTTAAGGCACGTTTGGCTTTCATCACCATTGATGATAAGAACGGTAAGGAGAAGCGTTCCTATGTCAACTACCTCATCCAAGCCAAGTGCATCGAGCGTGCAAAGCATTACGTTGACGAGGTTATGGGCAAAACCATGATTGACTATGAGTTGAAGAGCCTCAGCGAGACCAAGATTCTTGATGTCTTCGAGCATAAAGCATAAGTTGCGCAAGTTATCACTTCTGTTCCGCACAGAAGTGGTAACTTAGCCCACATTATTAATATATAATATAGTACAATATATGAAAAAGTTGAAACGTTTCATCATTTATCTCCGTCTCTGGTTCATCCGCAAGATGGGCTATACCCTCCCATCCCTCAGAGAAGCTACCAGCGTTGTGCCTGGAGAGTTCTACGACCTCTTCGGGCGCATTGTCCGAGCTGTACCTAACAAGGAATCAGCCTCACCACTGGCAAAAGGCAACTTTGAGTATGAGGAAGTACCAGAGCATTGCCTTAACTGCGATTTGTTCAAAGAGCACATTCCTTGCTCCTTCAATCATCGTATGCCCAACGGCTGCGATATTTGCGACAATCATCATTTCGAAATCATCTGCATCAACAGAGGTAACATCTAAAGCATAATGAATATGAAACAGCAGAAGTCAAATTACAAGCTCGACAAAAAGACTGGCCACCTTCTCGAAGTCCCTTCCAAGAAGCAAGTTCGTGAGCACGTAAAGAAGGTACGTGAGCAGACTAGCCAAGAGCCTCAGCAACCAATCACAGTGCATGAGACCCAAGCCGACAAGAATTTCAATAAGGTTCAGAAGGTTCTCGACCGAATGCACGCCAAGGCGAAGCTCCCCGACTTCCTTCACATGGCACGCAAGAAGTTCCTTTCCACCGTCTGCGTTATCAACCACCCAGGCAAGCAGCGTAGCCTCCTCCCCGACAAGAAAGGGCGTTATGTCATGCTCTGCCACCGTAAGATGGCAAAGGTCTTCACTGCCGATGTCTGCCTTCTTGTAAAGATTCAGAAGTCCACCATTGAGAAGCATGAATTGGCACCAGGTGGAGAAGAGATAACGGAGCATTGGCAAGATGGTAGCTGGAGCATCGTCCCATGCAGAGTGGACAAGAGCAACTACACCACCATTCAGGAAGTCCGTCTTCGCCCATGGTTCTTTCTCCACCGCTATTGGTACGAGATAACCTTTGATGGCAGGGTAGAGCCAGCTATGATGCTGAATGATTACAACCTCAACCCTACCCTACGCAAGAAACATTTCTATGTCACCCGAGAATATGTAAAAGTACGTAACCAGGATGCCGAAAACGACTACTTCCGTTTCTGGCTCCACAAACCTACAGATTATGCAGAACGAGACTGAAATATTTATCCTCAACCGTCCACGCCCTCAAAAGCGTGGACTCACCCTCAACAAGAATGGGCGCATCACTCTGCGCTCATCCCCAATTAAACTTCTGGGATTGGAGCGAGGAGATAAGATTATCTTCTTATTCCACGACTCTCAGATGTACATTGTCAAGTCTTCCAGCCATAATCTTGCTATCCCTCTATATGGGCGCAAGTCTCAGCTTCACGGTTGCAGCGCCAGCACCGTCAAGGAACTCTTCAATCATATACCAGGCATTCCACCCGATACTCAGGAGATAGACTTGGTAGTCTCTGACCACCTCGAAAACATCATGATATGCAATGACATCATTCAGGCATTGGCAGTAGTCAATCGTGCCGACCCATCCCATTGCCGATAATTAAATATTAAACAATACACATTAAACATTAATAAAGATGCAACAATCAATCAGATACAAAGGTCTCAGCCTCACTCCTGATGAAATGGCAGTAGAGAACGGTGCGCTATCCCTCTGTGGCAACCTAGAGCTGCACGATGGCGCATTGCGCCCTGCCATCGTATCGGGCACACCTCTATCTCAGCCCCTCACCGCTAATGGTGAGGTGGCTAAGATATTGTATGTTCACGAAACAGGTAGTTATCACCACCTCATAGCCATAGCCTCATCCTCCATTTATTGGTTCATGCAGGATGGCACGCTAGGCTCGTCCACCCCTATTAAGTCCTTCGACTACGAATCCACCGTGCTTTCTATCGATTCCATCGGCAACACCCTCATCATCGTGGCTACCGATGGCATCCACTATGCCATGTGGGAGAGCAACGGACAGTCCTCGTCCGATTACAGCTATAAGGGTCAGAAGCCACCATTCCTAGAACTTAGCTTTTTCTTCGACCCAAGAAATAAGCCAGAAGATTACGAACTTGGTGGAATTAATGCCAAGGGTAGCAAGGAAGGTTTCTACGATGCTTTCCAACAGACCACCTATAGCTGTGGCGATGTGTTCAACAAGGTGAATGGCAATTCCTTCACCTCGGGCGACCAAGTAGCCAATATCAAGGATGATAAGCAGTCCGATATTACCCAGAGCATCTATGCCCTGGTCAACCGCACAAACAATCTTATCGCCAAGCAAGGGCGTTTTTACGCCTCCTTCTTCATCCGCTATTGCTATCGCATGTTCGATGGCAGCATGATTATGCACTCCTCGCCTGTTTTCATCCCCATTCAGGTGCCAAACAGCTATTCCGTTTATTCTGCCAACATTGGCTTCCCTAGCGAAAACTACAAAAATCTTACCGTTACTGGTGCAGAAGTAGGTTGGGAAGATTCCGCTACTTTCAACAGAAAAGATGCCAAGGACAACGTTATCGAAGCCAGTATCTCCAAGTGTACCTTTATGTACCTTCCTCACAATGTCGCATTGTCCTATGCGCTCCAAGGAGATATTGACGAGTTGAAGCGATGGAAGGATATAATCAAGTCTATAGATATTTTCATCACGCCTCCTGTTACCAATGTCGATACGAGTGCCAAGATTAGCGTATTGGAAATGTGTCAACCTAATTATGTGCTAAATGGAGCAAACATAGAAGATTACCATTGGACTAGCAACAAAGGCAAAAGCTATGGAATGGTAAGTGTTCGCTTTCCAAAGAAGTCTGACGATGATTATAACAACCAACTTAGTTCTGCTGGCAATGGTGATTCTTCCGAGTCGAATGACCAAAACATTTCAGCCTTTTACAAGATATGCTCCCTGCCAATAGACAATCTTACCAAGGTCGCTAACAAGGAATTGCCTGTAGATAAGGCTGCTGTATACCAGGTTTCCCTCCAAGAGCAGATGCAGGACGATTACAAGACACACAATTTCCTCACAGCCAAGGGTAGCTATGTCTATAACCATCGGCTCAATCTGTTTGGAGTGCAAGAACATCTGATGTCTGGTTTCAGTCGCAAGGTCATGTTCCCGAAGGGCAACTACCTTCGTTCGGCAGGCAATTTCTATTCTCATCTTATCATCAAGAAAATAGTGACAGAGCTTCATACCACATCCGGCACAAAATATGTAGAGAATGTTTTAGAAGAAGATGTACTCGACCGCATAGAACCATTCATGCTTGCCAATCTGGTTAAGTTCTATCCCGATTCCAGGGCTAAGAAGATGGTTTTCTTCTGTTCTACGGTCGGTACCAGTGCCGATGTTATCTATGCCTTTCCGCTAAAAGAATGCGAAGAGTTGAATGGAGCTATGCACATGGGCAACTTCACCGAAGAGATAACGCCCTATATCGTCACCTCCTACGATTACTCTGTAGATGATGTAGTCGATATGAGCAACAAGATTTATACATCCGAGTCCGATAACGCCTTCTACTTCCCTCTGAACGGCATCAATACCGTGGGTATCGGCACGATCCAGGGCATAGCCTCAACCACAAGGGCACTCTCCCAAGGTCAGTTTGGTCAGTACCCTTTGATGGCATTCTCCACCGATGGCATCTGGGCGATGGAAGTTTCTTCCCAAGGCACCTATAGCAGCATCCACCCCATCAGTCGTGAGGTTTGCAGCAATCCGAAGTCCATCACCCAGCTAGACCAGTCCGTGCTCTTCGCCACCAATCGCTCCCTCAGTCGCATAGCTGAGTCACAAGTGGCTTCCATGTCCGATGTCTTGGATGGACCAGGCTTCAATATAGTGGGCAACCTTGGCAAGTTCCTCAACTTCTTCAATGATGCCGAAGGCGATGATGATACCATCAAAACCATCAAGGCACAGATGCGCCAACTCATAGATTTCACCTCATCGCCAATCGACTTCTTTCAGCGTTGCCAGGTTATCTACGATTACAAGAACTCTCGCATTTTCTGCCTAGATGTCAGCCAACTGTCCAAGGAAGCCTCAGCCGATACCGTAGCCCTCTGCTATTCCATCAAGGATGAAGCCTGGAACACCTTCCTCATCAAGAACGTGCTCACAGCCCTCAACTCCTACCCTCACCCATACATTCAGTATCGAGACGGTAGCGTAATAGTTTTGGATAGCGGTTACGATTACGAGGATGATACCGAGTATCATGGCATCATAGTTACTCGTACCTTGAAGTTCGATGAGGAGAACGCTCCCGATGCCATCACAGGCTACATCCATTCCCTCACCTCTGGCACCGTGCCAGTCATGTGGCTGTATGGTAGCAACGATAACCAAAATTGGCATTACCTAGGTCGTCTAGGTGGCATGAAGTCCAGCTATATGTCCTCCCATAGCTATCGCTTCTTCCGTTTAGCCCTCTATCTTAAGATGAAGTCAATGAATCAGTACTTTGCCACTCGCCTCGAAGTTATCAGGCGTTTCAACAAGTTCTAGAAAAAAACAGAGCCTTCGCTTTTTCAGGAATCCATCCCGATTTAGCGAAGGCTCTTTCCATAAACACCCAAAATAATGAAGAAAAAGAATTGCCACCGTTCCAGGCGATTCCATCGCCTGGTCCCAAGTCGCCTCTCTTACGTAAAGCTAGGTCTTCTCAGCGTATAGTTATCCCGGCTCAGCAAGTCGCTCTTGATGTTGTTGTAGTCTGCCGTTGCGCTTTCGCCATACGTTCCTGCCTTGTCAGCGAACTGGTCCATCAGAAATTGGCTCATCACGTAGTCCACGATGTAGCGGTGGCAGTGGCTCTTCAAGGCATCCGTCACAGCCACGTTCCAGTTCGGAATCTCCAGTTTCAGCGTCACCGTCTCATAGATGTTTTCCTCCCTGTCCTTACCTGCTTTGTTCACGGTAGCGGTCGTTTCGCTCTCCTCACCATCAATGATGGTGGTCACTACCTCCGTCCACGTACCGTTTTTGTTGTCAGTATAGGCATACTTTCTTGTGCCCTTCACCAGTCGCTCCAAATTATTGTTGTCCTCCACTCTACCAGTGGTCAGATAACGCTGAGCTGCCAGCTTGATGTTACCTATGGCTTCCGTCACGGCACGATTGATGATACTGCGAGTCTCGTCACTGTCTGGGCTTTCGATGTTGGCTCTGATGTCCTTCTGGGCTTCGTCCACCATTCCCTGGCTCACTACATAGCATCTTGCAAGCACATCATTACATACCTGCTCCATGCCAAAATTCAATGTAATCAATTTTCTATCCATAATTGCAATTATTTGTTTTGATGAAAAATTATCTTAGTTCGTAAGGTGGTCTGCCTCCGCTCCAGTCCACATAGTCTTGGTGGAAATGCTGCGAAACAAAATCAGGATTTCGCTCAGAGCCTTTTAGCCCTCTCCGCTCATCCTTTACCTCGTCCTCTTTTCGAGCCTCAGCATCCAATGAATTGCCTTCCTTGACCGCTCCATCGGCACCTCTAGCCTCAGCGTTCAGAGCATTTTGAGTTTTGCCCTCATCATCCTCACCTCTCGCTATAGTACCAGGAGAAGCAACGTTCTTGCCTACATTGTCCGAAGTTCTGGTTTCAGCAGATTGGGCATTCATCTGTTTATCTGAATCATCCTCCACTCTCATTGAAGTAGAAGAACGATTGCTGTCCTTTCCTGCTTCATCTTCTTTTCTCTCGGAAGCAGAAGAGGATGAAGCATTCTTTGCAACACCATCCACAGCCCTTCTCTCTGTAGGCGAAAAATTGCTATTCTTTTCAACCTCATCCCCTACTCTAGCAACAGCATCCACAGCCGAAGAACCATCTTTCACGGTATCGTCAGCAGTTCTTTCAGCCTCAGCAAAGCTAAAGTCCTTCTTTAGCAAAACCTCCTTGATGGCTTCTAGGTCGCTCGCTCCCATGCTAGCATAGTCAGTATGGTTCATGTCTGGGAAGTCGCTCAGCCATCCTGCTATGATAGCATGTACCAGATAGTTCTGTATTTGGTTGGTCAGCACACCGCTCAATCTAGGTGGCCAAGATGCTAAGGTCTTGATGGTGATTGTGAAATCATCAGCCAGTGCCTGTAGGTCAAACTGCTGTGTGGTCGAAGAAGAGAATCTTGCCAAGAAGTTCTCTAGGTCGGTTATTGCTTCCCTATAGTAGATGTCCAGCTTCGCTTCCTCGCCATCACTCGCCCAGACGGTCTGAAAGTCCACCTCAGGGTTATGCTGCGCAATGGTGGCAGATAGTCCCTCTACCACGCCCATCACGCTCTTCTTCACTATTTTTATCGTTATTGTCTTCATACGCTCATTTCTTTCTGTGCCATAGCCAAATCAACAAACCAATCACTGCTACTACGAGGGTCCAAATCATCTTGGCGGTATACTTCCCCAGGGTGATATACTTTTGCTCTGCCTTGGTCAGTTCTCGGCTTAACACCTGTATGGAGTCCTGCTTTAACCGAATCAAGCTATCCTTCTGCACTATCAAGAATTGGTATTTATCCACCTCCTTGCTCATGGTGAAGATGGAATCCTGTAGCTTCGTCACCTCCTTAGTGTCCCTGTTGGTTACTGTAGAGTGCCAGCTTTCCGTTTTGATAGGCTTTCCGTTCTGGTCTACCGTGGTCGAAGTGCTATCCTTGGTATGGGTCGTTTCAGTCGAGGATGATGTATATTCCCGATTCTGGTATCTAGCCATCTGTTCGAAGGCTGAGATAAACCGCTCCTGCCAACTGGCATCCAAGCCCTTGCTCACGGTGTTGTCCGTGATATAGTGCTCCTGTGTCGCGGTCTTCGTCTTGCAGCTCGTCAGGAAGAGCATCGAGAAATAAGCTACCCACACCAGCAAATAAATAATAAAGTGCTTTGTTGTTTTCATAAGCCTTGGTGTTATGAGATATTGAGTGCTCGCTTGGACTTCTTCAAATACTCCTCGCATTTGTCTAATCCTTTGTAACCACCGTTAATTTTCCGTCTGATTGCCTTAAGATTATCCTCGTCTGCCAATTTATTGCAGCCGAAGGTATCAAATATCCACATCGAAGAACGTGTGGCACCAAGAGGCTGCTCCAACAACTCAGGCTGTTCCACTACATCATAGCCACAATATCCGGCATACTTACTGTAGTTGGCTCTTCCTGTTATCTGAATAAGCCCCCTGCCCTTATACCTCACCCCATCACCCTTATGGGTATTGCCCAAGTCTTTTCGCCCCTCATACGCCTTTCCGCCGGCTATCTCCTTGGTATATCTCAGTTCACCACTCTCATGCGCTATCTGAGCCAAGTAGTGCGCCCACCTCAAAGGCGTGTTGATTTCAAATTCCTGAGCATACTTATTCAGGTATGGCAGAAACTTCTCTGCCCTCTTTCCTGCATTAGGCATCGCCATCAGCAGCTGCTCCAATCTGATTTCCTTCATTTCCATTTTCCTTGTTGTTTTTATATTCTTGGTATCTCTTGAACATTGGCATTTTCTCCACGAAGCCCAGGGTCAGCGCATAATAGCAATAGTCCACTAGCCTGTACCAAGGCGAATCTGGCACCAGCATTCGTTTCAGATTCTTCAAGATGTTTGTAGTGAAGAGATAGGTCGCGGCTATGCACACCCACTTCACGCAAAACAGAGCCTCAGCATCCGAATGCAAGAAGTGACCGATGATAAACAGTGCAGCCACCGTCACGAAAAACACCGCACAGCAAACGAAGAACATGCCGAATTTCTTCCAGCTCCATTCCTCACCGTTAAACACCGCTGCCACGATGCCAAGCACCAGGTTCAGCCCGAACAATACCATCATGGCAATCATAAAATCTCTGATGGGTACTAGCAGACTCAGAAAAGTCCATATCGTCCCAAATAAGTAACCTCGAATATCATTCATTTTCTTTTCCATTTATCCGTCCCCACTCCGTTATGGAAACGATGCAAATTTAAGCCATCATTCCCGATTATCAGTGATAAGTTCCGCAACTTCATACGAAAAAAGAGAACACAAGCCCTTTTTCCTTAGCCTGCATTCTCTTCTTCTGATAGTTTTCTTTTATATATCTTTAGTCATTATGGAATTTCCCACAAACTCAACATTCAACACTCAACATTCAACATTTCAATGATTAAAGTACCCCCAAGCCTTACAATGCCCATAAGGGTTATCATCGTCTCTCAGCCAGTTCACAGCCAAGTCCACCATTTTATCCATCAGCTGCTCCTCGCTATCATCGGCAAACCATTTCTTCATCAGGTTGTAGTTGTCCGAATACACCATGTTCAGCACCACGGCAAAGTCCCATTGGTTGTAAGGGCGAATCTCGTCCTTCACCGTCTCATATATTTCCTGCGTCTTCGCCATGGTATAGTAAGGAGCACGATGCTCTACCTCCTTGTCATCCTCAAACACCATCTTCTTGATTTGAGCCTCAGCGAAGAAGTCATTGAAGTGTCCGTTGCCCACTACCCCATAGATGTCCTTATACAGTAGCAAGAGGTCTTCATCCGTTGCGTGCATAGCCACGAATTTGCCGATTATCTTTGTCACCTGCACCATCTGCTCAGGTGTGGCATCGCTCTGATATTTTGTGATAAGTTCTACTAAGTTCATATCATTCATTCTTTTGTGATTTGACGAATTTGAAAATCTCATCCAGCTTGCTTTCCATCTGGTTGAGCCTTTCGTTTGTTTTCTGTTGGTCACGAAACGTTGTGTCCAGTTCTGAGAGGAGATTATCACAGTCCTTTACGGTCTGCTCAAAATCAGGCATCTTTCTTAGGATGTCGTTAGCTTGGTTCTTCAATGCGTTCACCTCGTTAATGATGTTCTCCTTGCAACAGGAGATTACCAGGGTGTCGCTGTATGCTGTTTGCTCAGTATCTACCACCGAATAGATGGACTGCTTGCCATCCTCGGTTTGCACATTCACCTTCACGTTCCTCGCCCCATAGTTCGGCATTCCCGGCATAGCAGCCATTACGTTCGGCTTGCCATTCTCAAAGTCAGGGCAAGGATTGCTCGTTACCTTGCCTTGCTTAAATTTTCTGCTGGCTCTATCAAATAGATAGACTGGGAATCCAGCCTTCAAGTCTCTGAATATCATAATCTCTGAATATTTATCGTTTTAAGTATATGGGAGAGGAAGGAAAACATCCTGTCCCCTCCCACCAAATGATTCAGAGTAGGGAGTAAGCATCCGCCAACTCCTAACTCCTAACTTCTAACTCTTAACTGAGCGTTACGGTCAGACTGTCAAATATGCTCAGGCCTCTAGCCTTTCCGCATACCACATCGTTAGCCTTTTGCGTCCGTCCTACACTGGCGATGGTCACAGCCGTTGGTAGGGCTGTCTGCCCTTGGAAGGCTGCAATCCATTTTTCCGTGTAAATCAATGGCTGTGCTCTCATCACGTTTCTGTTGCCCACTACAGGCGAAATGATGCTGATAGTCGCCACGATAGGAACGAATACCGTTGTACCGTTCAGGATAGGCTGCTCATAACTGTAGGTTATGCTAGCCTGTGGCTGCACGTTGCCGTTCACGCAATAAGGTCTGCAAAGCTTCTCATTGTAAGTAGCTAAGACTGAAACTTGGTTGGCTACCAATGCTGTAGTAGCCAAGCCCACTGGAGAAATCTTGTTCATACCACTACGCTTCTGTTTCATTCTTTACTCTTTTTTACTGATAGCCACCTGCTACACCTGCGCCACATCCGCAACCGCCATTCATCAGATTGGCAAAGTAGATGTTCTGCTGCAACTGAGAGTTCTTAAACTTCAAGTCCTGAATCTCGTTGGCTTGCTCCTGACTCCAATGCCCTGTCAAGGTGTCAATAATACGCTGGGTGTTGTTCTCACCTGCACGGATGACGTCACACTTGTCTTGCTGCATCTGGAAACCGAGATTCGAAGCAGCTCTTTCTATACCAGTGTTGGTATAGCTAAAGCCCTGCTGCATCTGGTTAACGATGTCCTTCTGACCAAGCTGGTTATCATACCCCATCTTGATGATGTTCTGCTGAGTCTGGCAGCAGCAATCCTTCAACGCTATTGTCATCTGCAAGTTACCCTGCGAAATGGCGTTGATTACTCGCTCTGCCGAGAATCCAACCTGACCGCCAAGCTGCTGGATGCCAGCCTGAATGCCACAGATAGAGTTCTGCAAGGCGTTGAAGTCACAGTTCAGATTGCTTGCCAACATCTTAAGGTCGTTACCATTACCCTGGATGGCACCCATCAGCAAGTTGCTGTTCTGGTTGTCTGCCATCTGGTTGCGCAAACTCTCGATTTGGCTCTGAATCTCCGCACGCTGCACATCTGCGCCATTGTCACGGTTGTTCCAGTCTGCACCATACATATAGCGCATCATGCCCATCATCATCATGTAGGCAAACGGATTGTTCCACATATCGGCATCGTCACGGTCTCGCAACATAGCCGCCATTGCCAAAGGATTGCCGTCACGATTTGCCATCGCTCCAAGCAAACCACCCATCATTGCATCGTTGCAACAAGATGTTGTTTTAATTACTTCTTCTGCCATAATTCCTAAAGAAATAAAAGTTGTACATTTTGTTTATTCACACATGTAACCGATTACGTGTGCAAAGATACGAGTAACTGGCAATTTCTTTAATAACTCTATCAAAAATTCTTTTATCAACTGATTATCAACGTTTTAACATGACATAGACCCATATCAAAACCATCGTATATATATTTTCGCAAGAATATTGTATATAATTTAAGGCAAAAATTGTATGTTTTAGAGCATAAAAAAGAGAGAAGCAATCTCTCGCCTCTCTCCTTTTCTACTTGTTTCTTTTCAGTCTTTTCTTGATAAACTCCCGAACGTCCCATTTCTTGAAGAAATGAGAATGGTCCCCAGCGTTCCCCACGCTCTCCAGTTCCCCATCAGCGATAGCCCTTCTTAGAGTAGATTCGCTGATATGCGCCTCTTTCTTCACCTGCCCGGCAGTCATATAAGGATTCAGCATGAATGGAATCTGTTCACAAAGATTGTCCAAATCATCATCGCTCATGCCGCAAGCCGTAACCTTCTCCCCATTCTTCTGCTGCTCTGCAGCCTTGAAGCAAGCATCGCTCATCGCCTTCAACGCATTTCCCAGGGTCTCATAATTCAACATTTTTTTCATAATTCTCCAATTTTCTCCGTTATTCTCCAAAAATCTCTGTTATTCTCTTATTATCTCCAGCAATCTCTATCATGAGAAGAATTTTCTACCTATCCTCGTCTTATTAATGACCATATCAGAAAAGCCATAGAGATAAAACATACCAGTTACAATCATAACTGTATAGCAGGAGTCCACCATGTCCTTGGTAGTATACCAATTCCATTCCACGATATGGGCAGCATTCACGCCGAAGAAATAGAAGAAAGGAATACGATACCACCAGCACAAAAAGAAAAATCTACTAGCCAGAATTGTCACCATCGGAAGAATATAAACCATAAAATAAATGAAGAGATAACATGGCAAATTTTCTTCGTGAGGAACAAACATTTCTTTGGGATGCTGAGAAAAGTCCCAGATACCATAAGCGTGAAAGAACATAAGGCTTAGAGGCATATACTTGCAGTACCACCGGAAGAACTTTAAGATTCTTCTGGAATATCTGTTGCCATGCTTCATAAGCATACCCATCAGCTCAGTAACATCTACGTCCTTTATCAACCGTTGGACTTCGGCTTCTTGTTCTTGTGTCATAGAAAAACCTCCTTTTGTCTATAGTTAATTGTACTTACGTCCTTATAAAATTAAAATCTGCGGCAAATTTACAACTTTTTTGCTCAAACCAATTCATTTTGAGCAAAATTTTAAAGTTAAACTTTACTAATATAACAATCTGTAAGCAACAATCACAAATACATCATATATAAAATAAGGTGTAGCCCCATTACGAGTTACACCTTAATTATATATTATATCCACTTGATGATGGTATCACCATGATAACCTTTCTTCCAAACAAACCAAGCATAGCTTACTGCGCTACCTCCTCCGTCCTTCATCCTCTGAAACTCCCCATTCTTGGCGCAAAGCACTCTTCGTGAGAATTGAAGAACGTACTGAGGTGGATGCTTGCTAAATAGCTCATCATACCTCTTTTGTCCTTCTAGAAAAGTAGTCTTCAAGAACATGACACAAAGACCATCATCAGGAAGAAGCTCCAAGCTGTGCTTAATGAAATCCAGGGCATACTTGTATGGCGGATTGGTGAGGATGCAAGTACAATCGTTCGGCAGTTCGGTAGTTTCCAAGAAATCTCTTACTCCCCCATAGCCTCTGTCCACAAGGTCGGTGGAGATTACTTCATGCCCGAAGTCCATCAGTCGGTCAGATAAGCACCCTGTACCACAAGCACACTCCCAAATCTTACGAGGAAGTTGTATAACTGTCACCAGTTTATCAATGGCTATAGGGTCAGTAGCGTAAAAGTCATTACTCTCACGTTCCTTGTCCGTGTGGTTGGATGCTCCCAAAGTCACGAACATACTCTTTCTATTTCCTGTCCAATCCTTCATAGTTTATTCTCCCAACATTGAGTCTACCATGCCTTCAATGGCTTCATCTGTCATACTCTCCTTGATGGAGGTATCACCGCCAATCGATTTCATCAACATGCCTATCCAAGGATTATCACTTTCCATGGTGGAATGTATCTGCTCCTTGTAGGCATCATAAAGCTCGCCCGATTCCTTGAACTCCAAAAGAACCGTGCGCAAGGCTTTCACTACGTAATTATCCATCAGCAAGGGATTGTCCCTTGCCGATGATAGTTTGGTCAGAAGCACTGCCAGTGCTTCATGTAATTGTTTCTTCTTCATATTGTCTTGTTCTTTAATTTACAAAGTCGCGACTTGGAATATTACTCCCCATACTTTGGCTCCTCATACACCAAGTTATGCTCATCTACGTAAGCCTTAGCTTCTGGGTATGTGTCAAACTCTACTGCGGTGGTATTTACAGCTGGGAATACCTCAGCATTGTCACCTTCCTCTGTGAGAGGGAACACCATCTTGGTTCCCTCATGTACTACCTTATACTTCTTTGTTAACTTATTCATATCTTGTTTCCTTTCTTTACTTTAATGTTGGACTTATGATACCTTATGCAGGTGTGACGCTAATTGTAAATCCCTTATCTTGCAATGTAGCTACTGCTTCATCAGATGTTGATGTACGAGTACCGATAACACTTATGATCTTATATTCATAAGAGCTGCCCACCTCCAAAGAGGCTTGATTAATTAGCATTTTATCAATATCGTTATTGAGGTTGGCACCAGACATAGCTAAAACTTTATAGTTAGAAGGTCTATTACTCCAACTGTAGCCTGCTGAACTTCTTGTTAGATATACAAGACTTCCGTTCGGAGTAAGTTTTGATATGTCACCATGCAAGCCTTCTGCATTCTTGTTACCCCAAAATTTCAATGAAGTTGTTTTAGGGTAGTTAGTTGCATTAAGCCTAGAAATATCACCCTTTACATTCATGGCAGACAACTCTATTAGAGTTACGTTAGAGTTGTTTGGTAATTGGTCTATGTCAAAGACTTCTCCCCCGTTCCATGTGCTATTTGTGATGCTAATAATCTCAGAATTTGTAAAATCAGAATACTTTCCAATTACGTTTGTATTGCTGAGATTTAGTCTATTTTTACTTCTTGACAATGGAGTATCATATCCCTTGTTGGAAATATACAAGATGCTACAATTTTTCAGAAAACGACTATTCAAGTTCGGGAAGCTAAACCCTTCTTCTCCCCAAGTCTTGATTTCATATACTTGATTTTCTTCGCCTTCGTTTGAAAGAAATATTTTCCCAGTACCACTTACCAACTTAGCATTATCGTATGCAGTGTTAGAAATAGTAATATTTCCACAAGTTCTAATATTTACACCAGTATATGTCAACTCTAGATTTTTTGAAGAAACATTGTTAACTTCAATTATCAATTCTCCTAACTTAGGAAGGCTATCATTGTTAACCGTTCCCTTTAATTTAGTTACTAAACATTGTGCCATTTTATATAAATTTTATTGTTTAACATTATAATTGAATGTACTATCCATGAAAGCGATTCTTTGCTCTAGCCATTTTTTGCACCTTTCCAGAGAATCAAAAAAGCCGTATTCTTGTGGATATGATGCGTATGTTTTGCTTCCATCACGATAAGAGACTATATTATTCCACTTCTCCATATTCTTTTTGACAGAATATGCTCCAAGCATATTTAACCAATCTTCAAGATATTTGATGATTGTATCTGTGGAAATAAAACCTTTATCTCTTAAGACTTTATACTTCGCAGATAATTCATCTTGGAACAAGTCAAATAGCATAGCGAAAGGTGTGCCAGTGGCTTTTTCTAACTCATCTGGCTTTATATTGTAAAACCCTCTCGCCTCACGACCGAAAACTGCATTGCAATCATAGAAGTTAAAACCGCATTTTCCACTATTATAAATAGTAAACACAGTATTTCTTCCCCAAAGACCATCATAATTTCCAATTGCATTGCTGACAAGGAAATATACAACAAGATTTTCATAATCAAACAACTCCTTGAACTTAGCCTTCTTCTCTTCTTCACTTGTTAAAGCGTTTATCGCAGGCATTGCATTGGAAAGTCTTACCAGTAACGATTTTGTGATGGCAGTATTCTTCATGTCCTTATTTGATTCATCATATTTTTCAGATGTTGAATCAATCAACTCTTTAGGATTATCACCATCATATTTTGAGCCATCCATACATATCAATGTCTTAGGATTTTTCAATTCAAACTTTGACCAGTCAATAGTTCCATTCCAAAATGTTTCAGATGTCAGTCTATCTGGGTCTATCATAATGCTGGTGTAGTCTTTCTTATTCATGGAATAGTTGGCACGATGCTTCTTCATGTTCCATGTATACATTCCATAGAACTCTCCATTAAGATGCAGAGATATAGGGAATCCATCAGGCATGCACTTGGCATTATCATCGAAATCAGCATTGAAATTACCACTAGCGTTTTGATAGCTAGTAGTTGCTGAGCAAAGAACTCTGTTTGCTCTTGTATCTGTTTTGCCAACTACATAGTCTGCGTATTTATATACTACATTGTTTAGACCACAGAATACATCGTCAGCATTAGCTTTCAAATGGAAACTATCTTGCGAAACCCAGTCACCAAATTTAATGGAAGTTCCATCCTTAAAGTCAAGAGACTGGCTTTTCTTAGCAAAATTCATAGAAGTTTGTCCTTGTGCATTAAGGATGATATTTTTACGGAAATATATACCACTTCCCCAAAACTCCAATATGGCATCTTTGTTCTGTGTCTTTGAGGTAGCTAATGAGTCTGCAATGATATTGACTACAGCCACACCTCTTGGTATAGGAATAAAGATGTCCGTATTATCGCTAAAGTCCAATTTGTTCTCTAAGGTAAGTCCATACGCAGAGAGAGAATTAACGATGTCTTGGCATGCCGTTTGTGAAAGATTTGAGAAATGATTTACAGACATATTTTCCACTTTTTGCTTGTGTTCATACTTTGTGCCATCTTTCTCTCTATATCCTAGCAGCTTGTCATCAGCATCTGTTGTAATCTCGGTTCTGCCCTCAGGGTCTTCAATATGAGAAAACTCTTCTGGGATAGTCTCCGACTTGGCATTATGGATATAGTGGCTACCATCAGGATTTGTTGCAGAAAGAACTTTTCCTTCTGCATCTTGCTCAACTGCAAGATATTCCTCGTTATCCTGCAAAGAGAAAACGTCAAGGAGTTCTTTGAGGTTGGTGTCTATTGTACCTACCTTCTCCTGTAATGATGCAAGGTCAGATTGAAGCTGAGAGATAACTTGCTTCAAGGCATTGACAGCATGGATTTCACCAATAATTACTCCGTCTCTTCTGATACCTAGCAGCACATGGTTATCTGCATCAAGCCAAACTGCGAAGAACTCTTCATTCTGCTCAACATGATACATTTCATTGAGAGGATAATATGGCTTACCAGAGTTTCTGTAGATTCCAAAGAGAAGTCTACCCTCAGAATCTATTACTGCATGGATGAACTCCTCATTTTCGATTACTCTAAAGCACTCCTTTACTTCATCTTCAATGAGAGTCTTACCTTCTTCTTTGTCTACCTTACCTTCCTGCAATGCTGCGATGCTTGCAGACAATTCTTTCTTGGCAGCATTAATAGCTTCAAGAATATCCGTCTTATCCTGCTGGCACTGGTTGATAATCTCTTGCAACTTGGCTCTGATTGGTGCAGGAATACCCTTGCTCCACTCAATGGAACCATCAAGCTGGATTCCAAACAAGAAGTGGTCTTCTGCATCTACTATTACCTTGATGAACTCTGGAGACTCAATTTCACGGAATGGAATGGCAAACTGGGAGACTACCTTGTCCTTTGAATCGCCGAACTCTTGGGCAATATTCTCCTTGTCGAACTTCTTAGCAAGCTCGGCATCAACACGCTTTTTCTCTTCTGTAAATTTTGTATCAACATCAGCAGTATTAGCCTTCTTTGCCAATGCCTCATTCACCACCTTTTGGCTAACTACATTCCTTGTGCTCACGCCCAACTCCTGAGCCACTTCCAGCAAAGTAGAGCATACCCAGCTGCTGCCATTCTCAGAATAAAGTACATTGATGCCCTGAGGAACAACAAGCCCCCCAAAGTTCTTATACGTACCAGCTACGGTCGCAAAATAATACATCTTGGCACCGATAACCTTAGCTGGCACAGTATCAAGACCTGCTACGCCCATATACGTAGCTCCTTTGATGAGTTTAAACTTCTCAATGATGCCAGTTATCAGCTCATCCCAGTAGCTATCCCTCTGGGCATTCACGCACCAAGTTCCCCTGTCCGCATTCCAGTAATGCGCCCAGCCATCAATAGCCACGTAGTCACCTTCCACGCCTCCCGAAGGAAACTTCTGGTTCACCTCGTATATACTGCCAAACTCCCCCTTGTAGTGAGGACTTGTTTTGTCTATATCATTAGCCATATCTTGTTAAATTTGTGATAATTGGTTATACTTCTCGCCCAGTTCACTCTCCTTCTTACTTATCAAGAAGATAGAGATGGCACGATAGATGAGATACTTCTTACACTCGTCAGTCAGGGCTAGGATGATTTTCTGGTCTGTCACCGTTTTCCCATCCTTTTCAAGCACATCCTTCACCTTTTGATAAGGAAGGTATGTAAATAGCTCCACTTCATGGTCATACACCTTGTTTGTAGGCATATCATGGTTAGCAGAATATCTTCCGGCAGTCCAGTACATCAGTACTCGCTTTCCTGTAGTAGGCGAAACGGTTATCATGCCCTTCGGCTTCTGCGGTGTCCCCCTAGTCCATCGAGAGGCTTGCATCTGAGCCTCCTTGCTTCCTGGGTCCATCAAAGCCACCAACGAGGAAGACCAACTTTTCAGCCTCAGCTCCACCAGCCTCAGCCAATCATCAGGTATCACAAGGCTACCATGCCCATCAGTGTATTGTGTCTGAATGGCATCATAATCTTGCTTACCGCTTTCATTCAGCGAAACCACTACCCTTTGGGGCTGTAGCATCTGCGGTGGTGCTTGCAGCAATAGCTGCTGTGCTGCTGTCTCGATAGCTTGTTTCATTTCCTCGTCCGAATCATCGGCAAAGACATCATTCAGCTCATCGTGCTTCACCTCGTCCAACGCAAGCCTCATTTCCTTCACAAGGTCACTCATCAATGCTTCCATAGGCACTATTAACTATAAACTATTAACTAAAAAACTATTTCAACCCCAAGCTCCTTAGCCTTCTCCTTCACCTGCTCAGGTGATTTCAGTTTCCTTACATCCACCTTGTAGGACTTCTGGAGATAGTTCTTTGCCTTGGTGATATTCTCGAAGCGAAGGGCGTTATCGTCCATCAAGTCCATCGCTTTCCCTATTACCTCATCAAGAGCTTTCTTTGGCTCTGGTTCAGGTTCGCTCTCATCCTTGATGCGTCCAGCCTTGGTTAACGGATGCTTTCTGATGCAGTCAGCCACCTGTTTGTTGTCCGTGAGGTAAGAATAAGCATTGTTACTGCACCTCTCAAACTCCACGCTCTTCACAAGTCCGCTAGGCAGAGTCACCACAAAGATGAGCATACTGTTTGCTACAAATCTATACATATCTTTTGTGTTTATGGGTGAAGGGATAGCGAAGCCTAGTCCGAGGGCTATTGTTCCCATCTAGAGCCTCAACTATCCCCGAGTTTTGATATATGTTAGAAAACTATCAGTTCCCTTTGCGATGTTTAAGCTGCCTCCAAAATCTGCTCATCGGTCACACCGTCCTCTGTGAAGGTAGGGCGAGAAACACGAGCATGGGCATCTGGGAATGTCAGAACCCAACAGCTATACTCCTCCATTACCACACCTGCGGTGTTGCGAATCAGCAAGTCCTTGGCATTAAACTCTCTTCGTGTCCAAGTTCCGAATACATACTTGTCGAGATAACGAGCATCCAAGCAGAAGGCTCTACCGTCCATACCCCAACTATTGAAGGCATCGTGGCGATAGATGAGAATCTTAGTTCCCATGCTCTCAAACTTCTCGAAGTCGAGCTTCCATCCCTGGTAGTCCTTTTCGGTCTGTGTAATGATACGCTTGTTAGAGCGGAGGTTAGCAAATGCCTGATAAATCAGGTTGTCAACGAAGAGCAACTTGGTACGGCTGGAGTTACCTGCACCCTTCAACATGGATGCAATAAACTGGGTCAACTCCTTCTCGCTAATCACATATTCATATACCTGCTTCTTCTCAACATTTGTACCGCCAGAACCATCAGGAACGGTTACATCGGCTGTTACAGGAACTAGAGTGCCATCGGCTTGTCTAAACATCTTTGGCTCCCAGTGTCCAATCTGCAAATCCTTACCAGCTTCCCAGAAGATGCCACCCATGGTATAAACAAGACCTACATCCTTGCCACCATTCGACATAGAGCGATAGCCAAAAAGTCCGCTCAGCTCCTGCCCCTGGCGCATATCGTCCATAGCCATCTTCTCCTGGCGTGTGAAGTCCCACTGCACCTGGGTCTTGCTCATACGGTCGATAAGAGACTCCTCCACCTGCATGATGAATCGCTGGCAATACTGGAAGCTCTTGTCTGGCATAGAGTAGTAGCTGCCTGTCTCTACCTCTTTTTCACCTGCGGCTCTACCAAGGCGCATTACCACAGTGCCTACGGCAATATCCTCTGGAATGTCACGATTACCACGACTGTTGTTCTTCTTACCGTTCAGTGCATAGCAAGTTGGGTTTCCATCATTATCAACATCAGTAACACGCAACTGCAAAGGAATCAATGTGCTCCGGTCAGTACCATTGTCCTGATAGCCAAGACAGCTATTAATCATCAGGATGTCACCTACACCGAATACCGTAGGGTTCTCCACCTTCAAGGTCACAGAGCCACCACTTGTGGTTTTAGCCACCTTCTCCGTCAGCTTGGTTTTGATTGGTCGCTGACCGATGGAATAATACTCGATGCGGTTGCTGGTCACAGGAGTCATACGCTTCGATGCTCGAAGAATCTGGTCGATAGGACAACTCTCCAGCTTCATTTCCACCACGGTAGGGTTCACATGAGCCACATAGTAGTCCCAGTTGCTCATCTTCTCCTGCTGCTCTTGGCTTCCACCCTGCCACTTTGGACCCGTGCCACCAATACCTGGACCTTCTGTTGGACCCGTAGCACCACCGCCACCTTCACCTGCTGGAATATTAGGAGGAGTTTCTGCCATAGCATAAGAGCTGCCACCACTCAGAATCATGACGAAAATCGCCATCATGAATACAAACCATTTCTTAAACTGTTTCATAATCTACAATTTTTTAAACTATTAATTATTAACTATAAATTCTTAATTGATAAGAGCTACATTCCAACCATCTGGCTATACACCTGTTCGGTTCGGCTCTTCTCCTTTGGAAGAGAAGGAGCACCACCGCCACCATTGATATTGATGTTCCGCTTGCCACCCTGTCTTCCATCATGTAGCTGCTTCTGCTGGTCGATTTTCTCGTTCTTGCCACGCTTGTAGCCACGTTCCTCGGCATCAGCCACAGCCTTGTCGAAGTCCTTGATTTGGAAGAGACGCAAGAAGTCAGCCTTCTTCAAGCCATACCGGGCAGCACGCCATACGAATCCATCATCATCGTGGTCTTCGCCATCATCGCTGCGCTTATACATCCACTCTATCAAGTCCTTGATAGCCTCGGGCTTAATCTTGGCTTCCTTCATGGCAGCATCAAGCTCCTTATCCTCTTGCTCCATGTTGGCTGCAAGAGTCTCCTTGCCCTTGGCTAGCTTCTCGCTCGCATCGAGTTTTTCCTTCTCGCTAGCCTTCAAGCGTTTCCTAGCCTCATCGTCACCATTGATGGCTTCTATGTAGTCCTGTCCTAGCTCGTCTATCAAGTAGTCGATAAGGTTGAAGTCGCCACCATCGGCATTTTTCTTTGTAATGAGACCTGTCACCAGCCCAGGCGCATGAGGATTTTCTTTCAGCATATTGTTGAAGTCGTCCATCCTTTTCTTGCTTTGGTCGTACTGGTCGTAATCGGTCGCAATTTGGTTATAAACAGCCTCATCATCGTCCATATTCAGGTCGGGATAACGCTGAGCAAGACGCTCTCTGAAAGAATCTCGCTTTGATTTAACATTCTGATTATCAATCGCTTCTTTTGCCATAAACGTTCGTTTTTAATATTTGTGTGCTAAATTAAGCAAAATTTCGCATTACTTTGTGATAAGTTCTGCATCTTGATGAATTAATTTTGTTGGCATGAAACATCTAAATTCCATATCCGAAATTTACCTTAAAAGAGACCAGGAAATGTTTCTGCTCTTTCGTAAGGCCAAGAGGATGGTAGAATATCCTACCACCATGGCTAAGATATGCGATTACATCGCCAAGATGCCAGCCTCTTGTTATTATCTCGCTGATAGCACAGCCTATCGGTATGTATGCAAACGCATCAAGGGGGAAAAGCCTAAGTTCGGCAAATACCAAGCCATGAAGGAAAAGCTCTTCGAAGCCTTCTATCAGGATTTCTTGCGCCTCCGTCAGATGGAACAATACAAGGAATACAACACCAAGCATCTTGTGTATGTGTGCCTAGACCTCCCTGCACCCAACATGGGGATGGCTCCTCGCTACATACAGATGAAAATCAGCAATTATTTCCGCAATAAGAAAACATCATTCATCACTCGATAAAACTTTCATTCATCATGCGTACATTATATATAACTCTCCTCATCGTCCTCCTGATGGCTTTCATCATTCCGCTGCACGCCAATCTTGCTGTGTCGCCATCCTCGACTCAATACTCCCATTTCGTTTACATGTTCGGTCATGCCAACTTCATCCATTGGGCTGTTAATGCCTGGTGCCTCCTCATGGTGCATCGTCAGTTTCGCATCCATCGTGTGCTGGCTTCGTGGCTTGCCTCCGTTGGTCTCTCCTTCCTTTATTATCCGTCCCTCCCAGTCTTGGGCGCATCGGTCATTATATCTTTCTTCATGGGTTTCACTGCTCCGTGGCTCTACAGGCGAAAACGCTTAGCCTTCTGGCAGATGCTCATCCTCCTAGTGATTGGATGCCTCCTCCCTCACATAGCTGGCATCTATCACCTCATCCTCTTCGCCCTAGGCTTCATCTACGCCAAGGCAGAAGGATTCATTCGCAAATCTCAAAAACTCAACATTTAACATTCAACACTCAACATTAAAAATAAAAAATGCCAGTAGCAAAATCTTCATTAAAGGTACGACCTCAGCAGCAGATTTCCGAAAAGAAGCTCAAAGAATTTCTAGAGGAAGATAAGAGAAGGCTCACAAGCCTCCTCGCTAGCTATCGTCCCATTACTGGAGAAAACGCCCCTGGTCTTCGTTTCGAGTGTGTCATTGAGGATTTCTTAAAAGGCAAGAAGCTTTGGCTTCCGGTAGAAATGTTGAAGGAAAAGAAGTTCTGCGCCATCATCAAGTGCGGTTCCATCCAAGCCTTCTGCGAGAAGTACATGCCCGACCTCGATCAAGAGAAAGCACGTGATGCTGTCTTCCGCTATCTCATCCGTCTCCGCTGCAAGCACGATTTCTATTTCTTCGCCTACGCCTATGCCCGAATCAAGAACAAGGATGGTGGCAATGATATACCTTTTCTTCTTCGCAATGCCCAGATTAAGTTAGCCAAGGTCTTCGAGCAGTTGCGCCTTCATAGTCAGTACCGCTATATCCGTGTCATTCTCTTGAAGTGTCGCCAATGGGGTGGTTCTACCCTCACCGACATCTACATGGCATGGCTGCAAATCTTCTGGAAGACCAACTGGAACAGCAACATCGTGGGTCACCAGTCTTCTTCTGCTACCCAGGTGTTCGATATGTACGAGAAACTTATCAACGCCATCCCTACATGGCTCTTCTACGACATCGGGCAACCATTCAAACCTGATACTCGCAAGTTGAAGACTTCTGGCACCATTCAGAACATCAAGTACCTCATCCCTCGTTCCTGCAAGATTCAGACTGGTTCGGCTCGTAACCCTGAGTCCTGTCGTTCCGGTGATGCTGCCCTCGCACATATCACCGAGGAAGCCTTCTTCCCGAATACTACTGAGTGGACCCCGGCAAAGGTTATCAAGGCTGCTTCTTCATCCATCCAGCCAGACCCTCTTACCTTCATTGTCCGTGAGTCCACCCCTAATGGTCGTGAAAACGAGTTCCATGATGCTTGGGTAGCTGCCAACTCCGTGGATAAGGATGGCAAACCTCTCTCTGCTTATACGCCTGTCTTCGTGGCATGGTTCGAGATTGAGAAATATGTACTCCCATTCGCCTCCGAGGATGAGCGTGCCGATTTCATCATCTGGCTGTGGAAGAATCGCAATGACGAGCAAGGTCATGGAAAGTATTATTGGTGGCTCTACGAGTGCAAGGGCGCTTCCTTCGAGGGCATCCATTGGTACATCGAGAAGTCCAAGGAGTATGAGACTCTTGACGATATGCGTCAGGAGTTCCCTTCCGATGACGTGGAAGCCTTCCTGTTCTCTGGTACTACTGTCTTCGACCCTTACAAGTTGAAGGAGATGGAAGAGGACTGCAAGGGTATCGAGCCTATCATGGTTGGCGACATCGAGGGCGATTCCTACGATGCAGCCGACCCTGCTTGCATGAACAACATCCGTTTCGTGGAACGTGCTGGTGGACCTCTCAAAGTTTGGGCTGGACCCGACAACTCCGAGATTGTCAAGCATCGCTATGTTGTGTCCTGCGATATTGGTGGCTCTCACAAGACTTCCGATTTCTCCGACATCGTGGTGCTCGACCGCTACGATGAAATCTATGGTGGTGTTCCCGAGATTGTAGCCGAATGGCATGGTCACTGCGATGCCGACCAACTCGCCATGCGTTGCGCCCAGATTGCACATTTCTTTAATGATGCCTTCCTGGTTATCGAGAACAATACCGCTTACTCTCGTATGAACAATACCGAGGGCAACCAGTCTGAGCTGTTCTTCCCTATCCTCATCCCTCTCTACAGTAATCTGTATAGTGCGTCACAGTCCAAGTTGAAGAAGGTGAAGAACATAGAGACCAAATGGGGATTCAATACTAACAAGGCTACCAAGGTGGCAGTAGTGAAGACCATGGCACGCATCATCCGAGACGGTGGCTATATGGAGCGTGAGCTTGCAGCCATTGATGAATGCACCTACTTCCTCTATTACAAGCAGAACGACTGCTATGGTGCCATTGCTGGCAAGCACGATGACCGTGTGATGGCTAGAGCTATCGCCCTCTACGTGGAAAAGGACATGCCAGCCCCAGAAATCATCCCATTCCGTTCTAAGTCCGACATAGAGCGAGAACGCCTCCGCAACCGCCCACCTGTAGTAGCCGAGCTGTCAGGCATAGGTGGTGGCAGCTAGCCCTCTCCCTGAGCCACCGTTCCAGGCGATTCCATCGCCTGTCCATATAAATTAATAATTAAAAAATAAAAGAAAAATGAAAAAAGTTTATCAAAATCATCTTCGCAAGATGCTGATAGCCATCTACCAGCCAGTCATCACTCGTATCGAACTCTTCCGCTCCACTCGTATGTGGCAGAAGGGAGTGAAAGCCACCCTTGCTAAGTACAAGGAAGGTGGTGCGCCTCGCTTCTACATGCTCTACGACCAGTCGCACAAGGATTGGGCGATTATGACCTACGACCCCAATCGCAAGGGTATGCTCGCCTACCGTCGCCTGGTTCAGCTTGGCAAGTGGAAGGCTACACGCTACTTCAAGAACGTTGAAGACATCAAGGCTGCATCCTTCTACTACACACCTTCCAAGTGGGGTGCCATCGGCTGCGATGCCGACAACAAGGTTAGAGCCAAGAAGTTGAAGAAGTGGCAAGACTATTACATGTATCGTGTTTCCGTTCCGATGGAAAAGCTACGTTCCTACAAGAAGAAATATGGTATAGCTTAAGCCCACACAAAACAAAAGGAAGAGAAAGCCATCACGGTCTCCTCTTCCTTATCTTTTTACCTTTAAACTAAAACCTAAAAACAATCTACTAACTAAAAACTTACGAGTTTATTATGATTCTAAGAACTTTCCTTTTATGTGCCCGATGATGGCAAAGTTGCCAAGTCATTTACACCATCGCTTGCATCTTTCAGGTGTGTTGCTGGCGTACCTGCCTGCTGTTGTCCTGCTCCTGCTGTAGGCATTTCGCCATTCGCTTGCTGCTGCGCTTGCATCGCCTGTAGCTTCTCTAGCTGTTCCTTGAAGTACTTCTTCATTCTGCTAGTACCAGGGAATTGTCCTACGGTCAGCATCGTATATGGGTCCATCTTACCGCTAACCATCATCTGCCAAGCCATATCGTTATTAGCATTTCTGATAAGTGGACTGTAAGCGTCCAAGTCGATGGAAACATCTAAATCCATATCCCTCATGGTCTCTGGATTGAAATGTGTCTCGAAATCGTCCCCTGTCAGTTTCACGCTGTCCGCTGAGGTGCAAAATTCCTGAATGAGGTACAGCTTTTTCTTGGCGATTCTCACCTTGAAGTTATTGAAGCTCTCCACGAAGTCCTGTATCGTGGTGGATGAACTTTCCCTTTCCAGTTGGTATTGCTTACCGCTAGTGTTGCGATGAACGCCTTGCAGAGCACCCTGCACGCCTGTACCCTCACTTGCCATGGTCTTGGCGAAGTTAACCATGAAGTCAACTCCTGCCGGAATACTCTTGTTGACCAAAGTCTGAGGTGGCTTGCCTCCGTTTTTGGAGTTCCACAAGATGATGCTATCTGTTTTGGTATAATTCACTTGCATTTCATCGATGCTTTGATTTTCGCTCAGAGCATTCTCATCCACAAGCATCGTACCCTTGGCACCATTCGCTACAATGAAGTTTATCATCATCATATAGTGGTTCAAGGTGCGTTGATTATTCTCAGCACGCATCGAGAAACTTCTTACCTCGCCATTCAGGCAAGGATAAGCCACGAAGGTATATGGCATGATGGAAGTTCTGAAACCGTCTCTCAGAACATAGTAAGGCGATTCCCTCGCATCCAGCAGATAGCCATTCGGAGTTAGGTATCTTCTGTACCAATAGGTCTCAACCTCATCCTTCATTTCGATGGTCTTAAGCTCTGATGGGTCCACATAATAGATAGGCTCACCGTTCTCATCGAGCACAGGCAGACCGTTCTCGTCCTTCATGATGTTGGCTTCCTCTAGCTTCCGCTTCTTCTCCTCGTAGAAAGCTCGTTGGTCGGGAGAGGCATATCCGCTAGTTCCTGCATCCCAGTCATGCACCCAGATGGCTGGTCTAGTCTCCTTCGTCCATATCTCCAATACCCTGTACTTGCCGATTACCGAAGAATGGGTGAAATCGTCTATCCCGGCATACTGCGCTTCACCATTCGGGTGATAAGTCTGCTCGGGAGCGAAATGATGCTGTGTCTGTAGATATATCTCGCTCAGTTTGTCCACCTCAGCCTTGCTTCCATCGGTGAAGGTGGCGATTATCTCTCGCCAAGTCAAATCGTGAGCCTCAGCGATAAATTCTATGTCGCTCAGGTCATACTTGAAGAAAGGTGGCAACGCTATCTTAAAGATGTCCACCATGTAGTCAAAGATGCCATTCTTTCCGTCCTTCCTGCCATAGTAGGTTTTCATGCCCACGAAGGCGAAGACACAGAAGGCATAAAACATTCTGGCATCTAGCTCCTGTCGGTCGTTCAAGTTGTCGTTCTGCCGAAGGTATTCATTGAAGAAATTGATATAGTCCTCCTCGTTGGGGTCTACGGCACTGCAAGAGGCTGTACTGCGCTGCTGGCGCACAAGTCCTACGAGAGAAAGCAGCTTGTCACCTATCACATCATATTCCAGTATAGGCATACCCTTCATTTCCATATACTGACGGATGCTTATCTTTCTGCCGTTCCACTCTATCAGTTCTTCCAGCTGTCTGCCCATCACGAAGTCCTGCGCTCGCTTCCACTTCTTTCTCAGCTCTGCGCCATCATGGAAGTATTGGCAAGCCCATTCTATCAGCCGAAGGTTGCTGTCCGTCTGGGCAAACCGCTCCCTGCTCACTCCCTCCAGGGAGTCAGGTCCAGGCTCGGCATAGTTCGAAATATCATTTATAACACGATTATCTGGCATAATTCTTAATTTTTCGCCAAAAATACCGCCTTTTTCTCACTTCTTAGTGATAAGTTGCGCAACTTAACATTACTTTCTCATATTTTCCCCTTATTTTTGTTCCGCAATTCTTTTAAATGTAGAATTTCTAATATATTAGATAGTATGAGTAAATCAATCAATGTTCACGAAGCCTGTATCATCACCAAGGATGATAAAGGCAACCTCTCCCTGGTAGGCAAGGCGAAAGAAGCCCTCACCACCTTGAAGAAGAATAAGGTTTCCGTCTGCATTCTTCTCTGTGACAACAAGAAGGAGGATGTAGAGAAGTTCCTTAACAATAATAACGTGCCTTTCGCCTCTCTCAATACCAAGGAAGAGACCGATAAGGATGGCAACACCAAGCATGTTGACCCACCAAAGGCAGATGTAACCATCATGCCAAGCTCCAAGGTTATCACCCTTCGAGACGATTGGCAGTGGTGCTTGGATGATATTGCCCACCGTCTTTGGGGAGAAAAAAAGAAAGAAGCACCCAAGAGTGAACAGCAGAGCATGGACGAAGCCATGAAGCGTTACATAGATTGGGCGAAGCCTAAGAAGGCAGAAGCCAACAGACCCACTCAGATAGGTTAATCATCGCTCCAACATCTTCAAAATACGATTTTCATTTTTTATTAAAAATATATTTGGAATTTAGAATTTTACGACTATCAAAAAGGGACTCGCTGTGAAGCAAGTCCCTTTTATTATATACCGGGCTACGAGTAAGCCCTCGTCACTTTTTTTATGCCGGGCTAAAAAGAAAAATCGAACACAAAATCACATTGACCAATCCTATTTCAAGGAAATATAGAACATTTTTCAGAATGGAGTGCGCCGGGCTACTCCATTCCGTTTAATGTTTCAATCAGCTCCTTTCTGGTCTTGCGAATCTCCACCATTTTGGCGGCATCGTTCTGACCGTCCATTTGCTTCTTGGCTTTGTTCATCTTCTTCTTGGCAGCAGAGATAGCCTTTCTAGCTGCAAACAGTCGCTTGTTGGTCTTGCTGTTCTTGAAGGCATTAGCCTTCGCCTTGTCAACATCCTTCAAACGCTGATACTCATCGTAGGTCTCCATCGTTCCGTTCCATACAGCCTGTATTCTCCAGTCCTCTGTCACATCCTCAGATTTCGCCTTCATCAAGTACTTGTTTTCAGCCTTTTCCATCTCCTTCAAATCATCCTCCCCATTCAGGTAGCTCTGCACCATGTCCAGTGCCTCCTTCTGGGTGAATGCCTTGTAGGCACTCATAGAGAGGAATTTCTTCATCTTCTGGCGCATCTTCTTCTTTTCCGTGATACTCTTAGCCTCATCGAAGCGTTCGCTAGCCACCTGCAAGGAAGTAATGCCATCCTTCATTTCAGCACTCTCCAATGCCTTCACGCTACCGATGGCTGCTTTTATCTGCTCCTCTGGGTCAATGCCATTGCGCTCACAGCTCTGGTAGGTCATTACCACGCCTTCCATGTCACCGCTCAGGATGAAGTCCTTGAAGTAGCTCTGAGCCTTCCAAGGAGAGAATCCCTTTGAGGATGGGAAGAAGAAGTCCACCGCCTTAAACTCCTTGTTCTCTTGGCTCGGAATCAAGAACGGTGCCCAGTAGAGCGCATCCTTGTAGAGCAGTCCGATGGTCTTGCCATACTTTCTCTGTATCTCTTGGTCGGCATGGCTGGCTTGGAAGTCGCTCAGATAGTTTATATCGTCCAAGGTCATTCTCACCATTGGGTTCGCCTTGCCTATCATTCGCTGCACCATAGGACCAGGGAACTCTAGTTCTCCCTTATGGTTGAAGAGATATTCAGGCACCTCTCGGAACTGCTTACCATGTCGGATATACATTTCCGTTCCGTCCGCATATCTGCCCATAAAGATTTTGCTCTGCTGTCCTAGGCTGTTTCCCCTCATCAGATAGTCATACCACTTCATGCCATCTGGATAAGCCAGTTCGTAAGGGCTACGGTAGTTAGGGTTGGTCTTCCTCAGCTCCTCAGCCTTCTTGCGCTCCTTCTCCTCGTCCAGGGCACGGAAGGCTGCATTGATACCGTTGGCAATAGCCTCGTAGAACACCATGAAGCCCAAGCCATAGCAAAGAAGCGAAGAAATCTGTCTAGCTCTTCTGCCCTCGTCTTCTGGAGTAAGATTCTTATGATAAAGCCTCTTGTAATACTCCTTGAAGTTCTCCAATGTCGCCTCGTTCCATACAGAGCCATATCCTGTGAGTGCAAGGAAGTGGCGAGTAGTAGAAGCATTCCAGTCTGGTGAAAGAAGAACCCTTCCTGCATAGCGCAAGGTGCGATGACTGGCACCAAGCACATCCCAGTGCTGACCTCCAAACATATCGTTTACAAACTGACCGTCCTCGTCCAAAGCCCGGCTCAGTTCCTCCTCAGTCCATCCCTTCTTCTTGGCACGTTCCTTGGTTCTATCCGCACGCATACGATAGGTTGCAAGTTTCAGTCCGTCATGCAGGAAATCCCACAAGGCTCTATCCATGCCCTTGTTAATGAGCGAAAGCATCTGCGTTGCCACCTTCAAAGGCATAGTAGCCAAAGCCACCGTTCCGGAAATTCCATTTCCGTCCTTCAACTTCTCCTGCACCTTCATCATGCTGTCACGGAAGTTATCGAACATGTTCTGCACATCCGCTGCTGCATAGTCGTTGGTCGCTCCGAACTTCACCAGATGGCTAGCAGCCTCTTGGAAGTCCTGCGGATTGGCGAAGCATGGCAACTGATGATTCTTCATCGTATCAGCAAAAATGTACTTCATAAAGTTGGCGAGTGCCTTCTTAGGTCCATACTCCACCATGTTCTGCACCATATACACCTCGGTCAGTGCTCCTGCATGGAATCCACTGAAACCAAGCTCCAACTTCTTCATGCTCGATGCCATAGTATCAAACGCCTTCCAGAAAGGAGTTGACTGATAGGTATCGAATACAACTCCGAATCTATCTCCTGCACTTGCCTCCGAATAGAGCACCTTATCCTTGCCAGTGATAGGGTTCTTCACCTTCATCTGCTTAGGCGATACATTATATACCCATACAGGACCCACACCCGGAATCTCGAAGTATTTGTATTGCTCCAAGTTGAAAGGTGCAACCGAAGAAAGCAGTGGGTCAGAAGAAATAATCTCTCCGTCCTCGTTGCGCTCGATTACGTTCAGTCCGCTCACCTCTTGGAGCATCGTCTTGTTAGCCCAAGCCTCGATATTGCTTCTGCTGTAGTAAGCCATCATCTTGGTGATGTCCGTGGTCTTAGGCACAAGTCCTACTTCCAAGCCTTCCATGATGGTGTTTATCAGGCGTGGCTTCTCGTTCGGGCTTTTTGTGCGCTGTCTGTTCTCCACATACATGGCATAGGCATTCTTATCCGATTTTTCCTTATCCCAAAGGTGGTTTACGTAGTCCACGGTGAAACCAGTGTCTGCCTTCAAGGTATTGTTGTCCTTCAACCAGTCGAAGGTATAGTTATACCAGTCTCTGATGGAATCAAGCACGCTCTTCATTGGCTCGCTCAGATTCTTGTAGTCCACACCGTAAGGAGTGATACGGTTCAATATGATAGGCAAAACATTCTTATTCAAGATGTCCGTACCATCAATAGGCACAAATCCAGGTTCTTTCTCATGGTTGCCATTGATGATGTTGGCTACCTTGCTAGCTACCTCTGTTGCGCCCTTCATATCATCGAAGAGTTCTACCTCTTTTCCATTCTTCAGTTCCGTATGTGTATTGGCTGTCACCTCGGCAAGTTTTGGACGAAGTTCCTGTATAGCCTCCACATCGTTAGGAGTGATATGGATATGTCCCTCACCAAACACACCTGTAGAGTTCAGCTTGTAGGCGATTTCTCTGATGCGTCTAGGTGCCTCTATTATATAAGGTATAGCCTCAGCTAGCTTTTCAGCCTTGTTTGGCTTGCCTTGGTAGTCGGAAAGCAACTTATCGAAAGCACCGCTCTCTGCCATTTTCTCGATGCTGCTCTTCACATCATTGATATAGATGGCATCGTCTGCGCTAGCCTCCTCCATATTCTTTCTACGATGGATAACCGCATGTTTCACGGTGGTTGCAGCTCCCTCCTTGCTCACATCGGTACTAGTCACCTCTGCCAAGTCCTGCATCACTTCCTGCTCCAAGGCATCAGCCTCTGGATTGGTCTCGGCTGGGTATATCTTGCCCTCGTACAAGTCAAGGTCGGCATCGTTCTGCTCGTTCAGTTCGTGTCTAGTCAGCCAGTCCTCATACTTCTGTCTAGCCTCGTCCTGCTTCTGCTTCTCGAAGGAAAACATATCAGGCATAGGGTTCTCCTTATCGCCCATGGCATCGTTCCATTTCTCCCACTCCTTATAGCGGTTCATAAAGGCATCATCGCTTTCGCCTTCCTTGCGCTCTGGGCGAAGTGGCATTTCCTCGCCTCTCAGTCCATGGCTATCACGCCACTCCTTGTTAAGGCGTTCCCATTCCTTCTTGCCCTCGGCATCCTTATCGAAGTCATAGAACATAGGTGGCTCTGGGTCTTCCTTATCCTCTCGGGCTTCCTTCCATCGCTTCCATTCCATCACTCGCTTCATGTATTGGATGGCACTCTCGCCCTTCTTCTGTCTCGGCTTGCCCTTGCCAGCACCATCAGCTAGCGCATCCTTGATTTCGGCATTGCTAGCCTGTGCCATCATAGCCTCCTGCTTCTCCTTCGGCATATTGTCCCAAACGTGGAGAGCCTTACCAGCCTTCATTAGGTAATATCTCAAATCCTTGTCGTTCAGAAGTCCAGGCACACGGATGCCAAGCTTCTTAAGCACCTTGATAAGATAATGCTTTATCTTAGTCCACAGAGAAAAGTCCTCAGCTGTAGTTGGACCCTCCTCGGCAAGATGGGCGATATACTCCTGCGTGCCGATATTGATGCGGTCAGGATTGTTCCAACCTGGATCATACTGATGAGCGAAGTCGAGAATCTTGCCCCTCGTCTCCTTATCTACAGACTTATACACGAAGTCCGCAAACTTTCTCACGCCCTGCTCACCACCAAGCAGCACTTCCATACCCTCATGTCCTATCTTCTCATGGAAGACGGTTCTCTGAGCCTCATCGGCATCAGCACAGTTAGGCAGATAAACATGAACCGTATGCGTAGTTGGGTCATACCATCCGGTAGCACCATTCTTCACATCACTCAGATAAGCATCAGGAACCTCATCCACAGAAGTGTAAACCGTAGCCTCAGCACCACCCAGTTTGTTGGCAGTGTTCACCACCCGGTCACTCACCTGTTTCTGCATGTCAGCATCCCAGTTATTCTTAAAGATAGAGCTGCCAAGTCTAGCCAGCACATTTCTGCCGGATAAGTCATCCTTATTCAGCAGAGGAGCAATCACGCCCTTGGTCAACTGCACTGGAATACCATTGCCAATAATGGTATGCGCCAAAGATTCCGTCTTAGGCAATTTATAGTCATCGCCCAGTCCGGTAATCCTAGCCAATACCCTGCCATCAACACGCAACACCTTTCCACCCGGCATGATGATTACGTCTCCGCTCTTGGTTCTCAACGTTGGCAGAATCTCATCACCATAGGCATGAGGTATCTTTCCATCGGCATAGGCACTGCCCATTACGTAAAGAGGCTTCTCCACCTTCTGCCAGTCGATTCCGTCAGCCTTCAGTCTGGCATCCATCCATGGTGCCACACCGTTTTTCTTCTCCGTCAGGGTAGGAAGAATATCCTCCACAGCCTCTAGCCATCCACCCTTGCGTGGTTGCTTCTTAGGCTTCTCCGGCAGTTCTCCGTCCTTCACGGCTCTAACAATCAGTCGCTCCCTGCTGGTATAGCCACCATAGTCAGCAGCATTATACACGTCAGCATCCCATTTGTAGCCATTCTTGTCAAGTGCCTGGGTGATAATCTTCATCGCCTCAGAGTCCTTGTAGCCCTTCACGTTCTCGATAGTCACCACTCGCGGTTTCACAGCATCAATGAAGTCGGCAGTACTCTTGGCAGTCTCCTTGTCAAGCTCCACCTCGCCCCCATTGCTCTTAGCCTGAGAGTAGTTCTTGCATACGGGCGAAGCATGGAAATACTCCACCTCGCCATCAATATGCTTCACCAGTTCCTTAGGGTCCACGTCTCTCACGTCAGCCGTAACAATATGCTGTCCGAAGTTGTTGCGATACACGCCACTTATCTTCCGGTCATACTCCACAGCCACCACTGGGTCGATAATGCCCTTCAATCCCTCTTCAACCAGACCACCACCACTAAAGTAGGTGCCAGCCTTCATCAGCGAATCAGGATGCTTCTTCAACTTCTGCTCCAAGATAGGAGATTGCGCATTTTTACCGTACACCTTAGAATAATGCACACCATCATTCTCACCTCCTACGATTCTGCCTCTGTTATCGGTCTCCACAAACGGCACACCTCGCTTCTCTAACTCTTTTCTCAGACTTGGAGTAACCACATTCGAAGGCATAGTGATATTCTTGCCCTTGAACATATTATTGACGATAACATCAGCCACCTCGCTGTCAGGCACAATACGCACAGGCTTATCCCAACGAGAAAGCACCACCTTGCGCTTGCCTGTCAACTGTCCTTGGATGATACCAGCCTTCCACTCTACTTCACCCACGGCATCCTTGGCTTTATCAGCCTTGTAGCCACTGGTTAGCTCGCTCTTTGGCACCTCAACCTCTACGGTTACGATGTTAGGTCGATTCTGAGCCTCGCTAAACTGGTCATTCAGTGGAGTGCGAGAAGTATGAAGGTAAGGATTGTAAGCAGCCTTAAGCGATTTACCATTACCCTTGTTTAGGGTAAACATACCCTTATCATCAGCAAGTTCTGGTCGCTCATCTGCCTGTTCCCACTTACCGAGTTCGATAGGTTCCACAAACTTGCCCTTCACCTTTGCAGCCATCGGTGGATAGAGTTTTCCATCTTCGCCTACCTGCATGGCACGATAAACCTTCACCGTGTCTTCTTTATCCAGCTTCTTGATGGTCTCAGGGTCTTTCACGATGCTATAGCTAGCATCATTCCCATTCATCACAATCTGCTCGTCACGGTTCACGTCCTCAGTTTCAGATGCCAAGGAGTTTCTGCGCTCCTCGTCCGTCATACCCAAACGCTTCTCCACATTTCGAGATTCAACTTCACCAGCCAACTTTCTATATTCTTGGTAAGAATCAAAGTCTGTACGTTGGAACCTATCCAAACGGAAACGCTTAATGGCATCATCCATACTTCTGTCTGCATAGCCACGAGCGAAGTAGTTGAATCCCTTAATTCGGGTTTCCTTGTCAGGAATGAACTCAGGCATATCCATGTCCTTATATTCCTGGATAAGGGCTTTCTCTACAGCAGATTGGTTATACTCACCACCCATTTCCTTGGCTTTCTCTTCCAATTCAAAGGCATAGGAACGTGCCTTCCATTCAGCCTTAGCAGCATTGAAATCTCTCTCCACCTGTTCGGGTGTGCCACCATGCGCAAAACCCTCTTCATGCTGAATTACGTGCTGAATTTCATGATTCAGAATGCTATTCAGATACTTTAATTCATCCGCATGAATGGTTATAGTCTTTGTTTGTGGATTGTATTCCCCATTTGAAGGCATGTCATTCATTACTGCATCAGTATGGATTTTAATATTTTTCAACTGAGGATAAGCCTCAAAAAGCTTTGGTGCATCCACAGCATCTTCCAACTTACCATCAGTCCATAGCATATCCTCTTCGAAACGCTTAACGATATTTCCACCACCTACATCGATGGTGTCCTTTATCTTGGCATCAGGCATTTCGTATCTCCACTTGCCATCTACACCTTTCTCCCAACCTGTAGCCATCTTGATAATCTTGGCATCCTTCTTTGCCTTTTCCATCTGCTTGGCTACATCAAGATTATCCATGCGGATAGTTTGCTCCTCAGCCTTATCAGCCTCGGCAGCTCCCTTCTCTCCAGCAAACATGAAGCGAATATCGCTCTTGCGAGAATTGAAACGCTTAGAAGGAGGAATAACGTCACCCTCATCATCATAGGTAACAAGGTCGTTCAACTTTCTATTATTCTTGGCATTCTTGTATTTATACTCCTTGCCATCATCAAAGCCAAACTCGTTTGCGTCATTACCATCCCACCACAGTTGAGTAGCCGGAACTTCGTCTTCAATGATACGATATTTGCCATCCAGTCGGTTCGTTCCGTGCATTTCGGCATATTTCTTAGAAGGAGTAACCCAGTCACCATTACGCAACTTTCCTTCTTTCACAGAAGTTGGAACAGCACGATAAACCTTTACCTTAACATCCTTCTCGCCATTCTTAATGGCATCAATAGCCGTATTGATGGCTTTCACAGATTCCAATCCATGAGGAGTGTTCTGCGAATAACGCTCAGGGTGAGAGAAGTAATCATCCGGCTGAGGAGTGTACCCCAAAGCCATATCCTCCAGGTTTACATCTGAGCCACTGGATTCCCAATCGTCACGTCTCGCCTTGTCGCTTTCATATCCAGGGTTTCCCGGTGCAGCCCATGCACCTACGCCCTGATATGCGCTTTCGGTATCGTCATATCCCTTACGTCTGGCAGCCTCATCAAGCATTTCCCTGGCTGTAGCATCATCACCCTTAGCAAGAGCATCCATATACTGCTTGTCAAGTTTATCATCAGGAATCAAAGAAAGTTCCTCCAAGTGCTTTTTGCGCTTGGCTTCCTCTTCCTCTGCTCTCTTTCTAGCAGCTTCCATGGCGTTACGCTGCGCCTCCATCTGCTGCTTGCGCTCCTCTATCATGGCATCAACGTCACCAAAGTTCTCCTTCAAGGCTTCATTTACAGGCTTGGTGTACTTAAGAAGTTCCTTGAAAGAGGAAATCTTATCTTCATTTGCCTGCAACAGATGGCGTTTGATATTGGCTCTGGCACGTGCAGCCTCAGCAGTAGACCCCTTCTTAATAGCATTGGCATACATTGCCACATCAGCCTCATCAACCCCAAATTGCTGAGATACAGCTTTTATTTTATCCTCCACAGATAAATTTCCACCATTTTCCTTGGTAATTTCAAAGGAATTGCGTATCTTTGCATCGCTATGAGGATTCAGGACGCTATCCTTTCCGCTTGGGTTATTTGCGGATGGAGTTAATGCCGAACCTTGATTCTCGCCCAAGGAATTAGAATCGCCTCTGAAACGATTCCATAGCATTTTTGATTCCGTTAATTCTTTCAACAATTTTGAAGGCTCTATTTGATGGGCACTGACTGAAACTTCATCCTCGCCTTGCTTTACGGTGATTGATTCAAAGTTCAGAATCTTTGTTCCGTCTACTTTCTTGAAAGACTTTACAAACAGATACTTGGTCTGTCTTTCTGCACCTTCTTTAGGAGCAGGCTTCTCTAAGATAACATCTGGACGCTCCAAGGTAGGTTTCAATAGACCAAATCGTTTGATTCTGTCTTCTCTACCAGCCTTTTTATATTGGTTTTCACCTAACTTGATGCTACCTATTGGTGTATTGACACGACCATCCTTGCCGAAATCCTGTAACCAGTTATCCTCTGTATGTTCGAGGATTCTTTCAGGCTCGGCATTATCAGCCATCTGCTGGCGTAAAGACACAGCTTCGTCCTTGGTCATTTGACCTTTCAGCACGTTACGTGGGTCCACACCATTAGCCAAGTCTCTCAGCACAAGGTTACGAATATCCTCCAAGGTCATTTTCTTGATGTCCTCAGGCTTCCACTTGGTGAAGGTCTCCAAAGTCCAATACCAGAACTTCTTCAACCATTCCTTCAACTTATTGATAACACTCAGTTCCTTAGCTGTATCAAGCGGATTCTCCTTGATGGCATCCTTAGCCATCTGTTCAAGTATTGCGTCACCCTCGTCACCGGTCAGACGAGCAAAAGCCTCATCACAAAGTTTCTCCTCGCTCAGATGGCTATAGTTAGGGTCGCTCTGTAAGTTCTTGAACCATTCCGTCTGCTTGATGAGATTATCACCATGCTCAATTAGTTCAGGATTCTTAGCCTTTGCAGCAGTACGCCAGATATGCTGATACTCATGGATAGGCGTGTTAGGATTCAGATGTTCCTGGTTCAGCACAATCTGCTTGCCATCAGTGTAGCCATAAACCACACCCTTACCCTGAGCAAACTTAGTATTACCAGAGATGTTGGCATTGTTCTCATCGAATATCACATAGTTGTAATCGCCTTCCTCTGCACCGCCATGAATCATTCCAGCAGGGTACTTGATACCGACAAAACCTATTTCACTCAAAGCCCTTGATGCTAATTCTGCACCATACGAAGGTCTTTCACGGTCGAAGAAGTCTTCTAAAGCATGATAAAGTTCTTCACCTTTCAATGTAGGAAGTTTCTGCATACCATTCTCTGGCGATTCAAGTTTCATTTGGGTGATACGCTCAATCCTATCTATATCATATCTCGCTCCACCATCATTAAAATACTCGTTTTCACTGAAACCGTTGTGGGTTATTTCCCAAAGTCTATACCATTTTTCCAATGGAAAATTCTGAGATTCGTTCCATCCAAGATAGTTGCTGCCATTATCATCAGGAATATCCACATCATATCGATATGCTCTATTACTTGGTATAGCTATGCTATCATCGTCCTTTGCAAGAATTTCGTTTAGTTCTTGCAGATAATCTGTATCAGGGAATTTTCCTATAACATCTTTCAAATCTTTACGTGCATTCTCCAAGCCCTTTGCCACATCTTGATGCTTATACATATAATGTCTCAGCATATCCTGTGCCTCTTTTGACATACTTTGTGGATTTACAAATTCAAAGCCAAATATTGCCTTCTTATCCTTAGCTCTCTGTGCATAATCTGTGCCTATCTCCTTAGAGTTCGTAACATACACACCATGCCCAAAAGTCTCACTTCCCTCACCCTCAAAAGCATGAGACAAATTGAACTTGTCAAAGCTAGCACCGCTACCATGATAGGTACGCATGAAGCTGATTCCTGGCTCTGCAACAGTTTTCAGTTGGTTCTCCAAATCTTGCAACTTAGCTTCCAACTCTCTTCGCTTAGAGCTATACTCCAGCATAGCCGTTTGTCTAGATTTCATCCAAACATCATCAGGGATTTCGTTTTCCGAACTCAGCCCATGCTCATCCATATATTGTTTCATCAGCTGATTTTGGTAGGCAATGCGCTCGTTACCTGCTGCATCAAGCATGGCATGAGTTTCCTTAATCTGCTTATTCAAATCAGAAATTTTCTCTCTGTTTCTGTCAATCTTATAAGGGTCAAACTCGTTAGGCACCTTACCCACCACGTTCTTCACCTGCTCCTCGAAAGGCTTATTGAGGTCAAAAGCCTTGTAATTGCCAATTCTCCAAGCGTTGGTATAGTACTTACGCCACTGCTCAGCCAAAGCCTTCTTTTGGAAGTACTCTGGCATCTGGTTAGGGTTATCCATGTTGACGATGGCATACTGCGCATACTTATCTGGACGATGCTCAGTTGCCCAGTCGTATGCAGCCTTAGCAGCCTTCTTCTGCTCAGGTGTCTTGATGTTGAAACGAAGGTGTGGGTCGTTCATCAGCATAGAGATTGCAAGATTATCCTGCTCTTCTGCCACCTTTTCCATCTCCTCGTTGCTTATCACCTTCACCGGAATGCCAGCCTTCTTTAGCATGGTTGATACAGCATCAAACGCTACCTTCTGCGCCTCCGTCATTTCAGATGGCTTCACCTCCTTCACATCACGGTCAAAAGATGCAAGAGGCACTAACTTATGTACGCCTACAGCAGTAAGATACCCCCTAGCGTTAAAGCGAGGATTCAACTCATAAGCACATACATTGTCCTTATCTACCCAAGAAACACCCTGGCGATACTTCTTTGTACCAAACCATTTCTTTTCGCTTGGATAGAGTTTATCCCCATTGATGTTAGAAGAAAGCATAGTATATCCATACTCAGGCTTATCTTCTCTATCTTGGTGGAAATCAAGCAAACGCTCTGCAAACTTCTGCATCTTAGGCTTATCTTCCTCCGAAGGATGCACATCATTCTCGTATGTATATTCCATATCTGAAATAAAGTCCTGATGAGCACCTTTCTTAATCATTGCATAGTCCGCAAATGGCTTAGTCTTGCGGTCGGAAGACTCTAACCACTTATCGAAGGTAGCCTTAGGCACAGCAGTAACCTTACCAAGTCCATTCCAGTCCTTGGAATAGTTGGCAAGATAAGCCTCTGTAGCAGCCTCCTCAGAAGGATAGCCATACATCACCTTATGCTCGTCAAACTCACCAGTCTCTGGGTTCACTTGGTCAACAACATAAACGTTACCATCAAAAGAATCAAGGTCAGCAGCATCATTGATGAACATATCGATATGGTCACCATCCACGCCAATCTTGCCCAAAATATAGCCATAAGTGTCGTGCATGGTCACGCTCCAAGGCTTGCCCTGCTCGTCCTTACCGCTACGTGTCGTGCCCTTCGGTGTCTCTACAGTAAAGTCATAGCCACCGAAGGACAAATGTCCCTTCTTATAGTTACCTGCCTTCTTCTGAGCCTCAGAAGGGTTAGGCTCAGTCTCGGCAATGGCATTCTTTAAACGTTCTCCGAAGGATGCTTCTTGCGGTAGATGTGCGCCTCGAACAACTGAGCCTTCGCCACGTTCCAAGCTGCCAGTCTCTTGTCGCCCTGTGCGTCCGCTATCAGTGCCTTCTCCAGTCTCGGACTGAGAAGATGCTTCTCTGCCACTAATTTCTTCGCCTTGGCGATTTCCTTCATCAACTCCTCTCCGTGAAGAGTCGCTACCCAGGCCACCGCCTCCTCCATATCCTTCTTCATTGCTTCTGTCATCATAATCTGCTATTTCTGGTAAAATTGATTTAACATATTCTTTATACTCACGCTCACGTTCCTCAGCCTCCATCATACGGTCGTATTCCATGCCTTCGATGGCGTTAAGTTCGCTTTCAGAAGGCAAAGATAATGTTTTATCTTGAATATACGAATTATATTCTTCGATTTCTGCCTGTCTTTCGATGATTTCACGCTCTTTCTGGGCTTCATACCATTCTTCCTCTGCCGAAAGTTCCTCCTCTGCTGCGGCAATTCGGTTCATAAGTGCCACGTTACGCATATCCTTCACGTTGTCGTAGGACTTGAACATATCGAGCAAGGTGTTTCTCACATCTTGGTCAGAATATCCCATATCCTGCAAGTTTACAGGAAGGTCATTGAATACTCTCACGGCAAATTCATTAACCGACATACCGGTTCCTTTCTTGGCAATAAGATAATTGAACTTATTAGAATCATACCGCTTGCCAATACCAAACTTGAAATTACTCTTGCCCAACTCATATTGAAGAGATTCCGGATTCAAGCTATGTGGACTCAAAGATTCAGATACAGCCTCTTCCAAAGTCTGAGGCGTTAAGTCCATAACATCAATAGAAGCATCCTTGTATATCTCTTTGATTGACCCAAGGTCATTCTTCTTCAACGCATCAGCCACAAGAACCTTGCGCTGCTCAGAAGGAGTCAATTCTTCCATCGCCTTGGCTCTCTCCTCCTTATTCTCTGCACTATATAGATTATTGAGCAACTTATCCTGTGCCTTCAAATCCTTAGCCGATGCAGATAAATTAGCCTGTCTAGCCTCTAACTGTGCCTTGGTAGTGTTCAATTCCTTCAACTGGTCAGCCGAATAATCAACGTCATCATTCATGTATTGCTCCAGGGCTTCATTGATACCATCTATCTGTGGCTGCACCTCGTCATTCTGAATATGATAGATACGCTTGCGCTCAGAGGCAATATAATTGCTAGCCTCATCCATGGTTGGATATTGCTTCTTCAATTCTTTATTGTCTAGCACAGCCACCTCACGCTCATCAGCAGATGTAATTGCGTTCTCGTCCACACCTGCCTTCTCGATTTCAGCCTTGCGTTCATTCTTCAAGGTTCTAGCCTCCTCTGGAGTCATAACCTCCTTGCGGATAGCATTCCAGTTCTTATAACGAGTTTCAAGGTCGGCAATCTGCTCATTAACAAGTGCCAAGTCGTTCTCCACCTTCTGAGCCTTCTCTGGGTCCAAGTCGGCATTGAGAGATAGCCAGTCCTCATATTCAGATGCAGCCTTTCTCTTGTTATCCAACTGTTCCTTGATGTCAGAACGGCTACCACTGATAAGGTTCATCAGTTTACCATGGTCATTGCCAAATTGCTCCTGTAGATACTCAGCTGCCACCTTTGGCTCTGTGTCCTTAGAGGAATAATCAGGCTGTCCCATGCCCAAGCCTACGATACCTTCATTATATCGTTGCTTCTTATCTGCCTCAGCCTTGGCTGCATCATCGTTGGCACGCTGTGCGTCCTCGGCATCCAGCTCTGCACCAATAGAGGCATCGAGGGCGTTCTGTCGCCAAGTATTAAACTCGTCCTTGGTCAGTGCGATATTGTCCTTTCCATCAGAAAGCACAATCTTGCCATCCTCGCTATATCCGGCAAAGGTCATTTGCATTGGTTCGTCACCTACTTCCATGGCTACCTCCACAATGTCGCTAGGCTTCAACCCACTGCCATCATACTGGGCAAAGAACTGCTGTTGTCTCGCATTCTTCTGCTCCGTCACCTTCTGATTGATGTAATCATCAAGAGGAATAGGAGTGCCCACTTCCTTTATGTCGGCACTAGATACCTGCTTAATCGTAGGCTGTCCCTGCTCATCAGGCACTACCACAAAGCCACCACCATACTCATTGGCTTTCTTCAAGAATACCTGTTGACCTGTAGTAAGGGTAGCTGGCACGATATTTCCGTCTTCCGTCTGATAAGTCCAAAGAAGCTCCTTCAAGGCATCACCATAGCCATCATCAGCATGTTGCAGAGCATCATAAACGCCTTTCTTGGCATCCTGTGCCTCCACATACTTACGCACGGCATCCTGTTGTGCTGTAGTCATTGAGTTGGCACGCTGAGCCACAAACTGCTCCATGTCCTTTCCTTCCTCGTATGCCTTCACCACCACATCCATCATAGCCTCATTATCGGCAAAGGCACGCTTCAATCTAGCCTTCGACACATCATCGTTATGGTCAATCGCTTTCAAGCCCTCAGCATCCCCATTCTGGTAGGCATTCTGTCCCATCACATAGGCATCAGATTTGCTTTCATTGGATGCAGTAGTGGCATCAGAAGGACTTGAACCGTTCTCCACCGAAGGTGTACCCTCCACATTTGAAGGCGTTTCACCCCCAACTGGAGGCGTTGGCGGTTCTGTTGGTGGAACATCAGAAGAAACAGAAGCATCTACAGGCTTTTCAGCTGTAGCCTCAGCATTCTCAGCCGAAGCACCACCTTTTTGTGTGGCACCAGGCAGTTCACGCTGTCCCTCAATCAAGTTTTGATTCATCTGCTCCTTTGCATCGTTCATTTCTCGTTTCAGCACGATGTCGTTATAGAGCTGCTTCTGGTATTCCTCCACAAGTTTCTGCTGTTCGGCAGTGCGAGACTTGCCATCACCCTCTAGAGCCTTGCGAAGCGTACCATGCTCCACACCTTGCGAATCCTCGAAGGTGCGCACATACTCCTTCATAATAGGGCTATTCTCAAAAGCACTATCATAGAAGTGGCGATAACTGTTCACCATCTGCTGCTCTTGCCCGGTCAGTTCCATGCCTTTCTGCTGTTTCTGCATGATGTCACCGATGGCACTGGCATTCTGATGAAGATAGATTGCAGCCTTATCCTCATCACTCAGTTGCTCACCTGCGGCATACTTATCTCTCGCTTGCTCATAAACAGTGTTCAGTCTGTCCTGCAAGGCATCGGTATGGTAAGCCTTTTCATACTCAGAAGTGATATTCAGCGACTTCTCGAAGTCTAGCTTCTTCTCTGCCTTCTGAGCCTCTTCAAGCGAAGAATACTCTTTGCGGTCGATGATGCCACCATCCTTATTCAAGGTTTCGAGATATACTTTGCCATCATTATTCATTGGCTGCACGATGATAGAGTCGATAACTGGCGAGAAGGAAGAAGGGCGTTTTCCTTCCACCACAGCCATCATCTTTGCCTTCAATACCTCTGGCACGCTCTTATCGTTCATCAGGTTCATGTACTTATCAGTGAGTTGCCCCATCATCTGCACACCTTCACCCTCTGCACGATAACCATTGATGCCCAACTTCTCGAAGGCATCACGCAAATCATCATAGTCGAATCTCTTCAACTCGGCAATATCTTGGTCGTTGAAGTCAAACTTGCGGTTAAACTCCTTGGCATCCTTGAATCGGGCATACTTGCCCACCATACCAGGCAAACCGATGGAAGTAAGGTTAGCCATGCTCTCCAAGAAACTCTCAGCTGCATCCTTGCCTGTAGGCTTGAAAGATGGATCCTGTGCCATACGCTCCAACATCTGCTGACCTGTCATAATGCTAGAGTCCACCACCTTGCCACCTACATCTGCAAGAACATTGGTAGCCAAGCCTCTGCCCTTGCCTACCATATTGGCGATTGTACCACCTTGCATAATGGCACCTACGGCACTCTGCTTAGCCACCTCTCCCAAAGTATTGGCAAGAATCTTGCCCACTGAAGGATTGTAAACCTTGCCATTCTCATCTAACTGGCCAGTACGATAAATTTCATCAATAGGCTTGGAGATAGCCGACTGTCCACCGAAGGTTACTGCACCATGAGCAGCACCTGTCTTCAACGCCATTCCCTTACTCTTACCAATGAGAACCTTGGCTGCACGCTCTGCCATCTTGGCTTCCATGCCCTTAGCCATCAAGTCGCTAGCCAGTCTGCCCTCAGCCTTGGCAAGCATACTCTTGGTTACCTTGCCACCTGCGGCACCAGGAAGCCAATAACTCCAAGCATCCCCTGCAAAGGTCAACGCTCCACTGCCTACTCGCTCCCAGAAGCCAGGCTGATACTGTTGATTGGCAATATCCTCCAGCCAGTTCTGATAGTCGGTCTGTACCAACTTTCGTGTTATCTTGCCCACTATGGTATTGCCCAAGCCTGTATTCATGATATACTCTGCACTACCCTTTGGTATCATATTCTTCACCTCCAACCGATTGAGCTGAGCCTTCAACACGTCATCAATCATCGGCTTAAACTGCTTAGGGTTTTCGCTCAGAGTTCCATTCATGCCATATCGCTGCATCACCTTGAAGGCTGCGTTGCTCATATCGTTCAGGAACTGAGGATTCTTGTAAAGACCATTAAATTTCTTCTGCAATGCGTTGAGAGTCTTCTGAGGGTCTTTGGCTTGATTAGCCTCATACTGAGAAGCGATGGCAGTACCAAGGCGAAGACTGGCTGGAATATTCTGACTTCCTTCCATACCTTCATTAAAAGCCTTACTTCCTGCCTCCTGCGCCTTGTTATACTCATCCACCACAGAAGGGTTCACATACTTGCTAATAACATCTGAAAGCGCATCATTGATGTCTTGGTTCATCAGTCTGTCCTGTACATGCTCATCGTGAGAATAGAGGCGAGTAGCGATGCCTTCAGCGATGTTTCGATAGTTCTGACCATACTTCTGCACAAGGCTTTCAACCATGGCTGGCTTCAAGTAGTGAGCCACATAATCATCATAGCTTATACCCATAGCCGAAACCTCCTGCTTCAATTTGTCTTGCACATCATGGCTATACCATTGAGCCTCAATATTCTTTTCGGCATCCTGTACGGTATCATCTGCCAAAGCAGAAACAACCTTATTGGTCACTTCAAGAGCCGAACGGTTAGCGTATCTGTTCTGCGCATTACGAGTAGCTTCAAAAGCCTCTTCAGGATTCATACCATCGGCTTCAAGGTCAGCCACGAAGTTCTCAAAATAGTTGCCTTCCTTATCTGGTCGCTTCTTCCAATCTTCAAGATAGTTAGCAAACTTGGCATCCATCAAAGTATTGTCGTTCACTACGCTAGGGATAGAAGGAGCTGGCTCCTGCTGTTGGGTAGCATTCACCTGTGAAGTCTGCTGTACCTGCTGATTATTGTCTTGTGGTTGCTGCAATGGATGCGCTTGCTGCTCATTACCCCCAAGAAGCATATTGGTAATCATGCCACCCATTTTCTGCTCTCTGCCGATATTACCAGCATCCACCTTCGGCATCATGCCGAGTGCTTGCGAAATCAAGCTAGGCTTCTTCAACTCGCCTCGCTGATACTCATCATTCAGCTGAGCCAAGTCCTTGAAGTTGCCAGGCTTGTTGTCAGGAGAGTTGAAAGCATCAAGTACCTCCTGAGGATATTGGGATGTTTCTTTTCCCTGAGAAGAAGAAGGTGAAGTTTTCTTTCCTACCTCATTGATAGGGGTAGCGTTTCCACTGGTATCATACCAAATGTAACCTTGTTTACGATATTCTCCCACATCCTCGATAGGCACATCCACCTTCTGCTTCTTATCGTCAAACATGGTGATATAGCCACCCTCGAAGTCCTTGGCGAAGTTATCCATGCCTCGCTGCTGAACAACCTCGTCTGGGATGTCATACTCGTTGTTGTCCTTATCCCATACGTGATAAGTCAACTTAGATTTGTTGTCTTTGTCTGCCATATATTATGTTATTTTCTTTGATACTTAGAATAATCTACCTTTGTGCTCGATTTACCCTTGGCTGGTTTTCCACCATAAGGGCGAACGGTTCGTTTCTTTCCCTCCTTAGCCATCTTAGCCCTAGCATAAGCGGATGCCTGTTGTCGGTTATACTTGTTTGCCCAAGTTACACCTCTTCCATCAGTATTGCCACCGATGTTCATGCCATTGTGTGCAGCCCATTCATTCACATGCTTCTTGAAAACAGGGTCGTTCACATAGTTGGTATTGAAATCGTCCGCTTCCTTGTTATCAGCATTTTCCCTGTTTGTCTTCTGCGTCTGAGCATTGTTCTTGGCAATAGTAGAATTGTTCACACCTATATGAGAACGTTTGTCAGCTGCTCCTGCATTGGCATTGTTGGCTTGGGCTGTTAGTAAGTCGCCCTTCTTACCCCTCAACTCGTCTTCCGTCTTTTTCTTCGCCTCATTTAAATCAGCACCAGTCGAATGCTGTCTTGCAGATTGAGTAGCTTCATCAACCTTAACAGGAGTAAGAGCATCAACCTGGTTCTTCTGCGAACCACGATAAGCAGCAAGGGCATCATTAGCCTTAGCTGCTGCCTCAGCTTGCATCTGTGCTTGCTTGTTGGCTCTATCCTTCCAGATATTCGCCATCATCTGGTCATATCCCTTTTGTCGAAGGGCATCAGTGCCTTCTCTCAGCTTGCGTTGGCGTTCCGTCAAAGCCTGGGCTGATTCCACTTTCTGCTCAGGTGCACCGATAGCTGTGCCGAAGAAGTTGCCGATATGTTGGAAGAGGTTGCCTAACTGTTCCCATTTGGCTTGCCTCTCGGCTTTCTTCTGCAAAGCAGCATTGGCTGCTACAGTCTTATCCACATCACCAAGAGATTGAAGCCATGGCATAAAAGAAGCCCAATCGCCATTGCCATTCTTCTCGAAGTCCCTCATGATGTCATAAGGCTTCATCTGCTGCAAGAGAGGATTCTGCTCTATATCGGCATAAGGTTTACTCCAATCAATCGAAATACCTTGGTTTGGAGTTACCTCGGTTACTTCCTCAGTAGGTTGCTGAGTGAAGGATGGCTGATTACCAACCACCAATCCATTTGTATCTATTGGAGCTGTTGCAGTAGTAGAAGTAGCTTGTGCTGCTGCACTATCCCCACTTGGCTGTGTAGGTGTCTGCACAGAAGAAGAAGTTGCTGGTTCAGATGGTGCTGACTGCCCATCATCATTGGATGGAAAATCGGTTATAGGTGTCACAGCCGTAGCTGGACGCTTTGGAGTTAAATCGTCACTCATAAATCCCATATCTACCTCCTTTCCTTATCACGGCAAACTACTTGCAGCACTAGCCAAACCACTAGCTGCACCTTGAATGGCTTGCGCCTGAGCCAAACCCTTTTCCTTCTTGGCGGTAGCAATGTAGTTGGTCATTTGGTCTATCTGAGAATCTGCGGTATTCCAAACGTTTTCTTTCTGTTGAGCACCTTGCACCGCGGCTTGTTGCATCATGTTGCCCACTTGCTCATTGGCTGCTTGTTTGCTCAGTGCCACAGATTCATCACTACCACCACTCACGATGTTGGTATTCTTGGCTTTCTGCGTGGCATTATCCAGCACCTTCTGGGCGTTGGTCACTGCCACCTGGTTCTCGGCTGTCTGTGTCGGGTCCTGATAATAAAGATTATCACGGTGGTCCTTCACCTGCTGCATACGATTCTCAAAGGTCTTGATGTATTCGTTGTATGCAGCATTTTGTTTTTTGGCTGCTAGAGCACCACCTACAGCTGAGGTAACGCCACCAGCAATACTTCCTATAAGTCCCATAAAATTCGAATTTTAATGTTTAAACTGTTCAAAAGTAATGCGTTTTTCTTACCTATCTGTGATAAGTTGCGCAACTTGAACAACAAGTTTCGTTATTTTTCACTATATTTGCACCCGAAAACTATCAGTAATCATTTAAATTCTTAGAATATGGCAACAAAAAAAGATAATAACAATGAGCCGAAACCAAAGCGAAAGAAGACAGGTGGACGCAAGGCTGGCACGGCAAACAAGATAACGAAAACGGTACGTGAAAGCCTTAGCGATGCCATCACTGGCTATTTCAACGGCATCAATGAAAAAGGCTACTCTCTCGCCAGTGACCTCATGCAGATACAAGAACCTGCCGGACGTTTGGCAATAGTAGCCAAGTTCCTCCCATACGTTGCTCCAAAGCTTCAATCCATATCATTCAACAATGATGAGCGTAGAAGCCTGTCTGTGGAGGAGTCCTTCATGGAGTTGGAGGAGAAATTTGAGAAACAAGAGACCACCATCAACATCAAGAATCTTAAGATTGTTAATAATGGCTAAATACAAAAAATGGGTAGCCCTCTCTAAAATTTCTGCTACTTTAGAGAAGACTACCCTATGGTATGAAATTGACTGAATCTGTCAAATATTAAGTTTTATTGGCACAATTTTAAGATATATTGGCACAATTTTAAGATATACTAGCTACTTTTTATCCCTCATGCGCTCAAAATACTTTGTCTGGTCTTTGGTGATATTCTTCACCTTTATCTGTATGGTGCAAGTGCTAGGCACGTTGTCGTTTATGTTAACCATCAGTTGGTCAATAATCTCATCTGTGTTCTTGTAACCCTTTCCATCCACATGAGCCACCACCTCGCCCATGAAGAAGGCATCGGCACTGAGTTCAAAGGTTTCCTCCACCTTTTCAAAAACAGGCGCATGATACTCCTGTATTCGTCTGCTTGGGTCATTGGTAAAGAAAATCTTCTCCACCACCTTCTCATTCAGTTCCCAGGCTCTAGAGAAATCTGGCTTCACATATCCCATGGTTATCTTATGAGTACTGATGTGATTCATCGCAAAACCTATCTCTTCATAATTGGCACCAATATCATTTTGAGCTATGGTAGCCCAAGTATGGCGAAAAGTATAAGGTGTTATCTTCAATTCACTATCCTTCAATGTATTCACACAGAATTTCTTTAGGAATAGGCACAAATTACCATCCATCGACCTGCTACACCCATAGCTTTTGTGAAAATTAAACAGATAAGGGTCTTCTTTATCTGAGAAATACTTCATCATGGTAGGTATGAGCATATCTGGTACTTTCATTTCTATATAAGCTTCATCAGCTCTAACCGTTCGTGTCTTCTGTCGCTTGTAATGCAAAATACCATCGTAATAGTCAACCTTCTTCATTTCATACAGGTCAGCCACATTGATTCCGGCAAGACACAATACCATCTTGCACACATCCACAGCCAAGCATTCCGTCTTAGAAGAAGGAATCACAGAAAAAATCCTTCTGCAATCCTCCATCAAGATAGCACGCTTTTTGGGAATAGCATGCTTATGATACTCTACTTTAGTCCAAGGATTCACCTTTATCCTTACGATGTCGTTGTCATAATCATTATATTTAGCCACACCTGCCTTGAACATCTTTTTTAGGAACTGAGGATAGTAAGATTTCTTTGCCTTGGAATCCTTCATACTATCTATCCATCCTTGCACAAGTTTGGTGTTCAATTCACTAAACATTACCTTCTCAGAACCACAATATCTTTCTATACTATTCAGGGTATTGCGATAATTTACAAGAGATTGAGGTTTCAATGTTTCTGACAATTCATCAATATATTCTCTTGCAAAGTCTGAGAAACACACATCTGCATCGTTCTGTTCTAGATAGTCCCTAACCTGTTCAGCACTCCAAGAACGGATGTCTAGCTTATTAAGCTTGAACATCCATTCTTCAATAATTTGGTTCAGTGGATTTAGCACAAAAGAATCCTTCACATCATGAGAACCCTTCACGATGCCTTTCTGTCCCACCATCTTGTTCGTCTTAATATAAAGCGACCTACGATTATGAGTCATTCGAATGTACACTTGGTAAAAACCATCTGACCTCTGATGCTGAACAACAATTTTAAATGTAGCCATAGTTATTTTATTTTCAAAGCTATTTCAAAACAAACGCTCTCATTTGTCACGTTTAACGTGTCAAACGTTTCTAAAACACTATACTTCTGACTATCTAGAAATCAGCCATTTACGCTAACTCTTCAAATATCAGATAATTACGAAAATATGATTTCTAATTTCCAAACGAGATTCATTTTAAATTTTAAATTTATAATTTATAATTTTCAGTTTATAGCAAACTTGCTATTAACTATAAACTATAAACTGTCAACTATTAACTTTACTAAAGTTTAAACACGTGCTCGTAGGGCAAGCCCATGTGCTTACCGATACTGGTTACAATGACGCCAGCCCCCTGCTCCTTCGCTTCGGTCATCATGATATCTGCCATGATGCGCGAATTGTTGTCGTCGAGGTGACTAATAGGCTCATCAGCCAGAATGAAGTCGAAAGGCTGACAGAGCGCACGCATCATTGCCACACGCTGCTGCTGTCCGAACGACATTCTGCCGATTTTGGCATCTACCTTATCAGCAATACCGAGCATCTCAAACCATTTAAGAATCTGCTCACGCGTCTTGAATCCGATTATTTTGTTCTTAATTTCTACATTCTCCAGGGCAGTAAGCTCAGGGAAGAGACGGAGTTCCTGAAAGAGATGGCTGATGTGCTTTTTGCGCATCTCTACCCAGTCTTTCACCTTGTAGTTGGCGGTAACATCATTGTCGAACATCACGCTTCCGCTGTAGTCGTGACGATAGCCGAGCACATAGCTGCAGAAAGTACTCTTTCCGCTGCCACTCTCTGCCTCGATAAGATAAAGATGACCTTTCTCGAAGGTAACATCCTGCTTCCATATCTCCGAATCCAGGTCGTTGCGCTGGGCAAAAACCTGTGGGAGAACGGAATGAAGCTGAATCTTTTCCACTTTTTTTATGTTTAATGTTTAATCTTTTACCTTTAAAGTATAGACCACCGAAGTAAGATTTCCGAAGACAGGGGTGAGCAGACCGGTTACGGTAGAGATGGCATCATCCTTGCCCGAGCCGTCACTATCAGAACTCTTGGCGAGATTGATGACCATAGCCAGTTTCTGACCGACGATGAGTTTCTGAATCTTTGCATCTATCGGATGATTACTTGGTTTCACGGCATATTGCGCCATCAGCTGGTCGCTTCCGCTAAAGAACTGCTTGTCATCCGTCACACCGAAATAGAACGAGGTTTTGCCATCGGTATAGAAGTAAGCATTCTTTCCCCAATTGGCTATCTTCGCACCAGCCGGACATGAAGTTTTCCAATAATCAACATCGCCCAACCACTTGGCATGCGACAGTTTAGCAGCCATCGTCATCTGCATATTGTTATCCGTAAGCGAAGGCATCACGATAGCCATATCCCCATCCACACTACGGATGATATTATCCATGTCGATGGCCTGGTTGATACCCATCAGGAGGGTCTGAAGGCTGCGGTTGCTCTGCATCATCGGCAGGAACTGCTCGCCCTTTACGTTCATGAAGATACCCGCCATGGCATCAGCAGGCATCGACTTAACGTAGCTGCCTTTAATCGGACGATAGGTTTGAGCCGCCTTCTTCAAGGCCTCATCTATTTCTTTATTAAAGGAGAAGGTTTCTCCCTTCACCTGCAGGATACCGTCTTTCACGTCCATCTCAGCAGCAATCACTACCTGCGAAGGGTCGGTATCTTTAGGAGTACCAAGGGTAAATGGAGCTACGAACTTCTCCGGCAGCGCCTGAGCCTGAGCCACCATAGCCATAGGCGAAGTGATGGTTTCCAGTCGCTCGAACATAGGCGATGCGGTAATACCTTCGTCCTCATCAGCCTTCAGATATTTCACCATCTGCTGCTGGAGCTGGGCCTGCGCATCGGCTACAACCGGTCCCATAACGAGGAGTGCCTGATCAGAAAAGCCGACCAGCCACGAATTTTTCAATACAGAGAAATGAAAGCCTTTGCGCTCCTTCACCTCTGTAGCGATATGCTGTTTGGCAAGCGAAGCAAGCCAGTCTTCTACATCGCCCTCATCGCTCACCTTGGCACAAAGTCCGAGGTTGCCATCAGCACTTTCAAAGAGAAAAATCTTCTCTGAGATGTCGATGCCACACTTCGATGCATCCTCAACGTGCAGCAGAGACTTGAGCATTCCCGCCTTGTCTTCATCGCTTTTGCCGGATGCCATCTGCTGCATGTCAACAGAGATGAGCGCAGTACTTTTCTTTGGAATGGCATTGAGATAGTCAGTGCCCGAGCATGAGCTCAGCAATCCCAATACGACAGCCAAGCACATGAACATCAAACTCTTATACAATCTTTTCATCACACTAGTAAATATTATAAAGCTCTTGCCAGATGGCACATGTTGACAGCCACCAATCCTGCTGTTTCCGTACGGAGGCGACTGGTGCCAAGCGAAACACTCTCATATCCGTTTTCCAGGGCCAGTCTCACCTCATCGATAGAGAAATCGCCCTCAGGTCCTACCAGCACGGTGATGTCATCGGCACCCTCCTGGGCTGCTCCGGCAGAATCATCAGCTGGGCATGACTTGGAAATCTCGGCAAAAAAGTCTTTCTTTTCTATCTCCTCATAACAATGGCAGATAAACTTTCTGCCATTGCGGGGAGCCGTAATAAAATCTTTAAAGTTCTGCAGTTCGTTGACTACAGGTTTCCAAGCCTTGTGGCTCTGCTTGACGGCAGAAACCACAATCTTGTCGATGCGGTCTATGCGGATGACCTTGCGTTCAGAGAACTTGCAGTTGAGGAAAGAGATTTCATCGAAGCCGATTTCCGTAGCCTTCTCTGCCATCCATTCAATGCGGTCCATCATCTTTGTCGGGGCGATGGCCAGGTGAATGTGTCCTCGCCAGGCAGGCTGCTGCGGCATAACCTCCTTCACCTCATAGATGCACCGTTTGTTGGTAGCCAGCGAAACTTCTGCACGGTAGAACACCCCCTTGCCATCCATCAGGAACAATTCGTCCCCCGCCTGGATACGCAAAACCCTGAGTGCATGAGTAGCCTCTTCCTGAGGCAGTTCTGTCTGTGTAGCCGCATCTGGCACATAGAAAAATCTAACTTCTTTCATTTCCTCTTATTGTTACTTTTTCTTCTTAATTTTCTGTTATTCCGCAAGAATATCCTTTAATTATTCACTTTTTTTGCCTTTGCGGCGCTCTATCTCATCGCGAATGGCTGAGGCTGTTTCGTAATCTTCTTCATTAATGGCACAATCCAATGCCTTCTCAAGCATCTGGTCTGGCAAAGCCGAAATAGGTACCGCACAAGAAGTCGAACTCATATCATTTTTATTAAAAGGAGTAGAAATTTCCTTTATAACCAGCTCTGTTGTATACATTTCTATATCCGCAGCCACAGACAGCAACACAGCCTGGTCAGTCTTGATGCTCATACGTTCATTTGTGATTTTATTCACAAGAGTAGCATATACTCCCCTCTCTGGCGTAGCATCGAATTCGAGATAGAAATCGTCAACATTGAGCCTGTCAAATAGTGTCCAAAGTACAGAGATCACATCATTTTTAAAATCAGAAGTTTTCGAATTACATGCCTTCAGCTGCTCTGCTACATATTCAGTAGTCATAATAGACAAAGCTCTTTTTTCGGCTTCGTCTACCAAACTAATAATACATGTCCCGAAAGCTTCCGGAATGCCAAAACAGGCAGCGAGTTTAAGTTTGTACAACATCATTATGTACCCTTTCTTTATTTAAATTTATTTATATTCTTACGTAACATTCTGCTTTTACTCTCGCGTTGAGTATGACCTTTTTCTTTCTTATTTCTGTTCTTTCTTCGGACGGAAAAGGACAGCAAAGGCTACTGCTACCACGAGCGCATAACCGGCAAAGATGAACCAGCAGGTTTTCCAGTCACCCATCAGGTAGCCGTCATCTGTCCAGTGGCAGTAATGGTTGATGACCATACCTGCGAGAATGGTTCCGATAGATGCTCCCAGACCGTTGGTCATCAGCATGAACAGTCCCTGAGCCGATGCTCTTACCTTCACATCACATTTCTGGTCTACAAACAGACCGCCCGACACATTGAAGAAGTCGAAGGCTACACCGTAAACGATGCATGAGAGGATAAAGAAGGTAACACCCGGAAATGCAGGATTGCCCAATCCGAAGAAGCCGAATCGCAAAACCCATGCCAACATGGCGATGAGCATCACAACCTTGATGCCATAACGCTTCAGGAAGAACGGAATGAGAAGGATGCAGAGCGCCTCGGCCACCTGAGAGATGGATACCAGGAGCGTAGCATTGTTAGCTGCAAAAGTATCGAGCATCGCAGGATCACCCTTGAAACTGGTAATGAACGGAGTGGCATAACCATTGGTTACCTGCAGACTCATACCGAGCATGCAAGAGAAGATGAAGAACATCGCCATCTCACGGCTCTTGAAGAGTTTGAAGGAATCGAAACCCCATGTCTCTACCCAGCTCTTTGTCTCTTTCTTCACGATAGGACAGGCTGGCAATGAGAAGCAATAGAGGAAGAGAAGAATGCTGAGCACACCCGATACCAGGAACTGATAATGGGTATACTGGAACTTATGGGCGTTCTCGCTCAACAGGAACGAGAATGAACCGTTGTCCCAGGTAGCACAATTCACAATCCACATCGTGAGGATGAAGCCCACGGTTCCGAACACACGGATTGGCGGAAAAGCCTTCACGGTGTCGAGCCCGTTGCTCTTCAATATACTGAATGCCGAAGTATTTGACAATGCCAATGTAGGCATATAGAAAGCCACGCTGAAGGTGTAAACGGCAATAAACATTGCCTCATTAGGAGTCTGACTAGCCTGTCCCATACCGAACAGACCTATCATGGCTGCACCTGCCAAAAGGTGACAATAGCCCAAAAGACGTTGCGGCTGGATATACTTATCTGCCACAATGCCCATCAATGTAGGCATAAAAATAGATACGATTCCCTGTATGGTATAGAACCAGGAAATCTCGGCACCCATCCCAGCCTTGCCGAGATAGTTGCCCATAGACGTAAGATAAGCTCCCCAAACTGCAAACTCCAGGAAGTTCATCACTGCTAGGCGTACTTTCAGATTCATAGTTTAATGTCTTTTTATTATAAAATATTAGCTGCAAAGATACAAATTTTCGGGTAAAAAGCACACGATTTTGAAGATTATCCGCATGAAAGCTAGCATATTTAACAAATTATGTGTATTTTTGCAGCCGATTTCAACAGATATAAGAGAAAAATAATATAGAAGCAACTGATATGTTAGTAAAATTTTTCCTCACGTGCAATAAAATCGGGGCATTCACGCTAGGTGGAGGCTACGCCATGATACCGATCATGGAACAGGAATTTGTAGACAAGAACCAGTGGATGAACAAACAGGAGTTCATGGATATCATGGTAGTGGCTCAGACCACTCCGGGCATCTTCGCCATCGACATGGCGAGTCATATCGGCTATAAGCTGAAGGGAGTCTGGGGAGGCATTGTGGGTGCCATAGGCATCGCCCTGCCTTCTATCATCGCCATTCTCATCATCGCCATGTTCTTCCAGCATTTCAAGGACAATTATTGGGTGGGTAAGTTCTTCATGGGTGTGCGCCCTGCCGTGGTAGCGCTCATTGCTGCGCCTTGCTTCAAGATGGCAAAGACGGCAAACATCAACCGCTACAACATCTGGATTCCCGTTGTCTGCTGTCTGCTGATTGCAGCTTTCGGTATATCCCCTATCTACATCATCATCGCAGCCGGTGTGCTGGGCTGGCTTTATGGAAAGGTAAAAAAGTAAAAAGGTAAAAAAATATAGAGATTATGCTATTTCTAAAGTTATTTCTGATATTTACCAAGATTGGTACATTTAATTTTGGTGGCGGATATGCGATGCTTTCGCTCATCCATAACGAGACGGTAGTGAAGAACCATTGGCTTACCAATGCTGAGTTTACGGATATAGTGGCTATCAGCCAGTCTACACCGGGACCTATCGGAATCAACTGTGCCACCTACGTAGGTTATACCGCCTGCCTTCACGACGGCTATCCTACTTGGGCAGCCTGTCTGAGTTCGGTATTGGCTTCGCTCTCCATCATGTGGCTGCCTTTCATCATCATGATTCTCATCAGCCGCTATCTGATTACGCACAAGGATTCTAAAATCGTAAAGGATATCTTTGCGGGACTCCGCCCTGCCATCATCGGACTGATAGCTGCTGCCGCCGTTCTCCTGATGAATAAAGAGAACTTCGGATCACCAACCGACAATCCGTTTGTCTTCGGAGCAAGCATCGTGCTGTTTCTGGCTGCTTTCTACTTCACAAAATTCAGAAAGACCAACCCAATCCTGCTGCTTTTCATCTGCGGTATCATCGGAATGGTTATCTTCTAAACATCGCCCTGCGGTCTGAACCAACGGCCTCCAGCCGATGAGTAAGACAAGGGGCTGATGCCTTCAGATAGGGACAAAAAAAATTGATTGTCTCACGACAACCAATCTTTTATTAACCTTAATAATCTAATACCATGAAAAACACGATGCAAAGGTACAAATAATCTTGTAACCTGCAATAGTTTATAGCAAAAAACTTCGAGAATTTAACTCTCTTTAAAAGTTTTACCGTTCCAATTAAATTTTCTTTGCACTTTTATTGCATTTACAGCTTTCTTATCGTCAGCAGACACGAAAGGTAAAGCCAAGCGCACTACGAGACTGTTTTCATGTTGCAAGAGCAAAGCACTCACGATTTTGAGTTCAATTTTCCCCTTGAGTTCCTCAAACTTAGCCTCGCTCATCGTATCGGGTTTGGCAACAAGTCCGGAAGCCAGTTGCTGCAAAGATTTCCCATCGAAAATCCTGCTGGCATCCTGTTCTTGCCAATCCTGATTAAAGAGATAGAGTTCACTCTCCTTCTCTACTCCGGCAAAAGTCTTCACCACGCAAAGCAGCGAATCGCCGTTAGCCGATGGCAGTTTCTTCATCTGCAAAGTTGCGCTCTTACTCGTTCTCAACTGAGCGAAATCAGCAGTCAGCGTATCCATCACACTCGTTTCGTCTAACAGATTCTTCACTTCCGCCTTCACTCCCATCTCCTGCAGCTCAGCAAATTCCAGCCGCAGGTTGTGGTTGAGATAAGGCACAACAGAATCGGGCATCGAAACCAGCAAGTCCTTCATCGACTTGGCTTCCATGCCCATACTTGCCATCATCAGGCAAGCACATAATATATATTTTATCTTCTTCATCACTACAATTCCTTCGACCACTTCTTTCCCCAAGGAGTAAAGAGCCATATCAAAAATGCTGTTGCAGGAACCAAGCATATTGCAAAAGTTAAAGCCAATGTATTCATACTCTTAACGTTTAGAAATTACATAACCAATAATTGATAAGACTGCAGACAACACTACGCCCAACAAAATGGCACTTATGGTACCGCTTTCATTAGTCTCAACTATACCAAATAATGCAGCCAACCCACCTAAAACCATAATAGTATAGGTGGATTTACTCATATCAAAGAAATACTTTACTACAGTTTCCTTGGTAAATTTTTCCTTTTCTCTATCTTCTCTTGCAGTCATATTTCTCTATTTTCCGACAAAATTACGGAAAATAAATGTAACTTGCAAATGATTTGCTCATTTTCTTTCGAAATTTAACCTAAAAAAGACGAAAAAGAGGAAAGCGCTTCATTACGAAACACTTTCCTCTAATTATCTAATCATTAATCGTACAATCTTCTTTCAGAAGAGATTTACTCCTCTACAGCAGCCTGTGCCGCAGCAATATTATCAGTATGGGAAGCCCTTTCCGTAGGTTACTCTAAACATAGGATAATATTTCCTTCTGTCTATGTAAAGGCTTTACACCTTATTATATTTATATACATATTTATATATATAGTTAATTCATTATCTATTTTTCATGAAATCGTGATGGATGATTACGCATTCTTTTTCTGCAACGGCATAGGCACATCCACATTTGAGTTCTTGCCACCAAGCATTTGGATAGTTTCCTTCAATGCTTGCACCTGTCCCTTTAGAAATATAATCTCCTGGTCTTTTGCATCAGCAAGGCTCTGTTGTCGTTTCTTATATAGGATTGCTGCATCCTCTTCCTGCGCCACGCCTACAGTTTCTTCTTTAGCAACGTAGCCTTCGCCGCCATTCTTCATGTATTTTGTTCCGCCATAGAAGAAATCAATAGTTACACCGAGAGCATCACAAATTTTCTCCAACATGCCAGATTTAACATCCTGCACCTTGAAGGCATTGCTCAAGTTTGGCTGAGTCATATTTAGTTTTTCTGCCAAATCAACGATGCTCACTTTACTTTTTGATAAAGCCTTACGCAACTCCAATCCATTCATATTTATTTATATTATAGTTAATTAATCATAAATTTATCAGCCTTTATTAATAATATTATCAGCTTTTTATTATCTTTGCACTCGAAATAACGAAATAGTAACGTTCGTAAAACGAAATACGTTTGCAAATATACATAAAAAATACAATATGAGCAAGAATAACTTTGAAATTTTAACCGAAGTTTATTCTGGAACCTCAATAGGCGAAAGAATAAAAAAGAGAGAGCAGGTCATCAGCGACTACCTCAACGTGTATGGGCAACTCATCCTGAACAAGGTGCTGAAACCAACCCCTGTGATGGAACACCTTGCCAAGAAATACAACTTTTCTCGCTGTGGTGTCTTGAAGATACTGAAGGAAGCAGGAATATATCATGGGCGTTCAAATCCTGTGGTATATCCAAGTGAGTTGAACAATAAAACAGAAATTTATGGAACAGCGAATCGTGTTTGAGGACAAGAATGTCAGTTACAAGACATTTCTTGAAGACTTAGCTACTTTCCTGGCACCAAAGATTGCGCTCTTGATAAAGAATCCTCCAAAAAAGTATTATAGTGAGCGAGAAAGTATGAGAGTGTTCGGTTCTGGGAATGTGCGGCGTTGGATTAAGGAAGGCAAGCTCAAACCTTTTTCCAAGAGAAAGGGAAAGACAGAATACAAAGTCAGCGACCTTCAGGAGTTACACCGAAGAGAGCAAGACTACTTTTAAAGCAAAGAGCAATGTACAGAATCAAAAGATATTATCAAGTAGCAGAGAAGCAACCTTGGCTTATAGACCTCCTCGTGAAGTTGAAGCCTTCGTACTTTGCCCCTTGCCAAGGCATAGAAGAGTGCAAGCTTGCACTCCACAACCTAGGCGAGGACATAAAAAAGCAAGAGCTAAGTTGGAAAAGAGGAAAATTTCTCCTTTCCTACATACGAGACATAACAGAGAAAGACGATGAAATCATCATCAGCTACAAAGGCGGCAAGCCCTGCGTGTCTTTCAAAATAGAGGAATCAAAAGCTTAAGAATCATGAACATAGTAGACAACAGTTGGATCAAGTTGCCCCGCAACTTTGTGAATTGGAGTTGGTACCATGACGCAAACATGGTGCAACTATACCTGTACCTCCTTCTCAACGCAAACATTTATGATGTAAAGTACAACGACATCACCATCAAACGTGGCGAATG